>Ga0075429_100000052_pt1 | contig 55761 bp, 50 predicted proteins | sample RhiMetdeltSRZDD3_FD_75295 | JGI IMG/M metagenome (GOLD analysis project Ga0075429, IMG submission 75295) | Populus rhizosphere microbial communities from Tennessee, USA - Rhizosphere MetaG P. deltoides SRZDD3 | ecosystem: Host-associated > Plants > Roots > Rhizosphere > Soil | place: USA...
CAAGCGCCCACACTTATCGGCTGCGAATTTTTAAAGAGCGTTGGTTGCGGGGAGAGGATTTGAACCTCTGACCTTCGGGTTATGAGCCCGACGAGCTGCCAGACTGCTCCACCCCGCGCCAGGTGAGCCGAGAATTATAGCGAGCCCTGGGAGGGGGTGTCAACGATTTGTGACCCCAGTCACTCCGCCGTCGCGCCGCTCGTACGGATGACGCGCGTCCATTTCGCCGATTCGGCCTGAATCCACTTCGAAAATTCCGCCGGCGAGCCCGCCACCACGTCGAAGCCCTGCCTGCCGAGGAGCTCGCGCACCTCGGAGCGGCGCATGCCGCGCGCGGTCTCGCTTGTAATCCGGTCGACTACATCGGCGGGAAGTCCGGCCGGCGCCCCCAACCCGATCCAGGCGAGCGACTCGAGCTGCGGAAGCCCGAGCTCCGCCACGCTCGGCACCTCCGGCGCAAGGCCGCTTCGCTTGAGCGCGGTGACCGCGAGCGGGGTCATCTTTCCTGCTTTCACGTGCGGCAGGACGCCGGGGACGATGGCGAACATCGTGTGGATGTTTCCGGAGAGCAGATCGGTCACCGCGGGCGGAAAACCCTTGTACGGGACGTGCACCAGGTCGACTGCGGCGTCGCTCTTCAGCAGCTCCATCGTGAGATGCGAGGCGCTGCCTCCGCCCACCGAGCCATAGGAGAGCTTGCCGGGATTGCGCTTCGCGTACTCGATAAAACCCTTGAAATCCTTCAGGCCAAGGGACGGCTGGACCACGAGCATCTGCGGCGCCGTGGCGAGAAGCGAGAGCGGGACGAGATCCTTGTCCGGGTCGAACGGCATCGACTTGTACAGCGCCTTGTTGATCGCGAACACGCCGTTGGTGCTGACGAGCAGCGTGTAGCCGTCAGGCGCGGCCTTCGCCACCGCGTCGGCGCCGACGTTGCCGCCCGCGCCCGAGCGGTTCTCGACCACGAAGGGCTGGCCGAGCGCCTCCTGCAGGCGGCCGGCCAGCGCCCGGCCGACGATATCGGGCGTCGACCCCGGCGGGAAGGTGACGATGACGCGCACCGGTTTCGAGGGATAGGTCTGCCCCCAGACCGGGTTGGCCACGGCGATTAGCAGGAGGAGCAATAGACGCATCAGATCTTCTCCGTCTCACCGCCGCGCGGCTGCCACAGGAGGAGCCGCCGCTCGGCGAGCGTCACCACCCAGTCGAGCACCAGCGCGAACGCCGTCAACACCAGGATGCCGGCGAACACCGAATTGATGTCGAAGGTCCCTTCGGCCTGCAGGATCACGTAGCCGACCCCTTCGGCCGAGCCGAGATACTCGCCGACCACCGCGCCGACGAACGCCAGGCCGACCGAGTTGTGCAGGCTCGCGAACACCCAGCTCATGGCGCTCGGCACGTACACGTGGCGCAGAAGCTGCCGGTCCGATGCGCCGAGAATGCGGGCGTTCGAGAGCACCGTGTGGCTCACCTCGCGCACGCCCTGGTAGACGTTGAAGAACACGATGAAGAACACGAGCGTGACGCCGAGCGCCACCTTGGAGGCCATACCCAGCCCGAACCAGACGCCGAAGATCGGCGCGAGGATCACTCGCGGCATCGAGTTCAGCGCCTTGATGTAGGGGTCGAGCAGCGCCGACGCAGTGGGGCTGAGCGCGAGCCACAGTCCCATCGCCAGCCCGAGCACCGTGCCGACCACGAACGCCATCAATGTCTCCAGCAGCGTCACCCAGAGATGGCGGTAGATGAAGCCGGTGGAAAACCAGACCCAGATGCGCTCGAACACCTTGAGCGGCTCGCCGAAGAAAAAGGCCGCCTTGTCGGGATTGTCGAAGTAGATCGGCGGCAGCAGCGTCGGGCTGGTGGCGACGTGCCAGACCACGAGCACCGCCGCGAACAGGCCGAGCTGCCACCAGCGCAGGCGCCTACTGATTCTGGCGGGCATAGCTCTTGAGCACCTCGGCCTTCATGGCGTGCCAGATCTGCGTATGGAGCTCGATGAAGCGCGGCTCGAGCCGCACCTCGGCCACGTCGCGGGGACGCGGCAGGTCGATCGTGAACTCGCCGATCGGATGCGCCTCGGGACCCGCGGAGAGCACGACCACGCGGTCGGAAAGCGAGATCGCCTCTTCGAGGTCGTGGGTGATGAATACCACCGATTTGCGGTTCGCCGACCAGATCTCGAGCAGCTGGTTCTCCATCAGGTGGCGCGTCTGGATGTCGAGCGCCGAGAAGGGCTCGTCCATGAGGATGATCTCGGGATCGAGGATCAGCGTCTGCGCCAGCGCGACCCGCTTTCGCATGCCGCCGGAGAGCTGGTGAGGGTAGCGCTCGCCGAACCCGCGCAGCCCCACGCGCTGCAGCCACGCTTCGCCGCGCTTTTTCGCTTCTTCTTTTGCAATTTTTCTAAATTCCAACCCAGCGGTCACGTTGCCGAGCGCGGTGCGCCATGGCATGAGCGCCTCGGTCTGGAAGAGATACCCGGCCTTGCGGTTCAACCCGGACAGGGGCTCGCCGAACACCCGCACCGCCCCGGCAGAGGGCTGGAGCAGCCCGACCGCGACGTTGAGGAGCGTCGACTTGCCGCAGCCGGTCGGGCCGACCACCGAAACGAACTCGCCCGGCGCCACGCGCAGCGTGGTGTCGTGGATCGCGGTATAGCGCGTGCCGTCCTGCGACACGAACGTGACGCGCACGCTCTCCAGCGCGAGCGCCGCCGCGCTCACCTAGTACTTCTTGTCGAGCTTCGCGTGCGCCTTCTTCACGAACTCGTTCGTGTAGGTCTGCGCGAGATTGATCGCCTCCGGCTTGACCGCCGGGTTGAACGAGGCGAGCGCCTTGAGCGTGGTCTTCGCGCCGGCGTCGCTGAAGTAGCCGTCCTTCGAGTACGCGGTCTTCACGTTGTTGTACGCAAAGAGATACATCGCCTGGTTGCCGAGGAGGTACTCCTCGGGGACGGTGGCGAGGATCTGCTGCGGCGACGCCTCCTGCATCCACTGCAGCGCGCGCACCGTGGCGGTGGTCAGCGCCTGCGCGGTGCCCGGGTTCTTCTTCACGAACTCGACCGGAGCGTACAGGCTCGCCGCCGGCATCGGTCCGCCGAAGAGCTTCTGCGTGCCCTCGGGCGTACGCGTCTCGGCGATGATCTTGATCTTGCCGTCCTTCTCGAGCATGGTCATCGCCGGGTCGGTCTGCGACAGCACGTCGACCTTCCCCTGCTCCATCGCCGCGATCACGGTGCCGCCCTGCCCTACGCCGATGATGGCCACGTCGGTGGGCTTGAGGCCGCCCTGCGCCAGCACATAGTTGATCACCATGTTGGTGCTCGAGCCCGGTGCGCTCACGCCCACCTTCAGGCCTTTCAGGTCCTTTGGCGACTTGTACTTCTCCGCGAGCTTGGAGGAGATGCCGACGCTGATCTGGGGCGCCGCGCCCATCAGCACGAACGCCTGGAAGTTCTGCTTGCGCGACTGCATGTTGATCGTGTGCTCGTAGGCGCCCGCGACCACGTCCGCGCTGCCGCCGACCACCGCCTCGAGCGAGCGGGTGCCGCCGGCGAAGTCGCTGATGCGCACGTTGAGGCCTTCGTCCTTGAAGTAGTTCAACCGCTCGGTGATGACGAGCGGCAGGTAGTAGAGCGCGGACTTGCCGCCGACGGCGATGTGCACGTCGCGCTTTTCGACTTGTTGAGCTCCTGCCCCGGTGGCGAGCGCGAGCGCCGCCAGAACTGCGAACCAATGCATGACCTGCTCCTCCTCGTTGTAAGTCCCGGAAATCTTGCGTGCTGGCAAAAAATCTTACTAAATTCCGCGGCGGTCCAGTAACGCCTGCGAGATCGTGCCGGCGTCGACGTACTCGAGCTCGCCGCCGAGCGGCACGCCGCGCGCGATCCGGCTCACCTTGACGCCGCGCGGGCGCAGCATTTCGGCGATGTAATGCGCGGTGGCCTCGCCCTCGTTGGTGAAGTTGGTGGCCAGGATCACCTCCTGCACCTCCGCCGCGACGCGCGCCTGCAGGCGGTCGAGGCCGATGTCGCGCGGTCCGACGCCGTCGAGCGGCGAGAGCCGGCCCATGAGGACGAAGTACATGCCGGAATAGGAGAGCGTCTGCTCGACCATGGCGAGGTCCGCCGGGGTCTCGACCACGCAGAGCAGCGCCGGGTCGCGCCGCGGCGAGCGGCACAAGGCGCACACCGGCTCCTCGCTGAAGTTGTTGCACTTGTCGCAGCGGCGCACCGTCTGGAGCGCGGCGCCGAGCGCCTCGGCGAGCGCGCCGGCCCCGGCGCGGTCGTGCTGCAGCAGGTGGTAGGCCATGCGCTGCGCCGAGCGCGGGCCGACCCCCGGCAGCACGCGCAGCGCCTCGACCAGGCGGCTCAGGCCCTCGGCGGTGGGGACGTTGTCGCGGCTCTTCAAAAAGGAAGCTTGAAGCCGGCGGGCAGGCCGAGCCCCGCCGTCATGCCGCTCATCTTCTCGGCGATCGTGGCCTCGACCTTGTGCGCCGCGTCGTTGAAGGCCGCGGCGATGAGATCCTCGAGCATCTCGCGGTCGTCGCCCACGAGCGAGGGGTCGATGGTGACGCGCTTCACCTCGTACTTGCAGGTCATCTGCACCTTGACCATGCCGGCGCCCGACTGGCCTTCCACCTCCGTGGTGGCGAGGCTCTCCTGCATGCGGCGCATGTTCTCCTGCATCTGCTGCGCCTGCTTCATCAGCTGCCCGATATTGCCTTTCATTTGTCGCGTTCCCGCATAGAAGAATCGACCACCTTCGCCTCGAAGATGTTGACCAGGTCCTGCACGAAGCCGTCGCCCTGCACCGACTTCAGCGCCTCGGCGCGCCGCGCCTCGCGCTCGTTCGCCTCGAGCGCGGCCGCGCTCACGCCCGCGACCTCGCCGACGGACACGTTGACCCGCACCGCTGCGCCGAGATGCTGGTCGAGCGCCGCCTTCAGCTTGTCCACGTACGCTCGATCGGCGAGATACGCCTTGGCCTTGGGCACCACCAGATCGTAGACACCGTTCTCCTGGCGTTGCAGCTCGGCGTTGCGCGCGAGCTCGCGCGCCGCGCCGGTCACCGCCAGCTCGCGCGCGAGCTGCGGCCAGTCGCTCGATACCGAGCTCGATGACGAGGCGGCTTTCGGCTTGGCGAGCGGCTTCGCGGCCTGCGGCTTGGGCGCCGGCAGGGTTTCGGCAGCCCCTTCGGGACGGAACGCGAGCATGCGCAGCACCGTCATCAGGAAGCCGCCATGCTCGTCGGGCGCGAGCGGAAGGTCCTCGCGGCCCTGCAGCGCGATCTGGTAGTAGAGCTGGAGCGATTCGGGGTCGAGCCTGCCGGCGAGCGCCGCCAGGCGCTCGCGCTCGGCGAGCTCGTCCAGGGCGCCCGGAACCGATTGCGCGAGCGCCATGCGCAGGAGCAGGCTCGCGAGATCGGCGAGCGCGGCGTCGAAGGAGAGGCTGCGCGACTGCATCTCGGCGGCGATGGCGACTGCGCCGGGAGCGTCGTCGCCCGCGACGCACTCGAGCAGCCGCACGAGATAGCTCTGATCGATCGCGCCGAGCATCTCGCCGACCGCGGCCGCGGCCACCCGGCCGCCGCCGTGCGCGATCGCCTGGTCGAGGAGCGAGAGCGCGTCGCGCATGCTGCCCGCCGCGGCGCCGGCGATGAGCGACAGGGCGCCCTTTTCAAAGTCGATCTTTTCATCGCCCAGGATGCGCTCGAGGTGCGACACGATCGCCGCCGGCGGCATCTGCTTCAGGTTGAACTGCAGGCAGCGCGAGAGCACCGTGACCGGGATCTTCTGCGGGTCGGTGGTCGCCAGGATGAACTTCATGTGCTCGGGCGGCTCCTCCAGCGTCTTCAGCATGGCGTTGAAGGCCGAGCTCGACAGCATGTGGACTTCGTCGATCACGTAGACCTTGAAGCGTCCCCGCGTCGGCGCGTACTGTGCGGTCTCGAGAAGCTGGCGCATCTCGTCGACCTTCGTATTGGTGGCCGCGTCCACTTCGAGCAGGTCGACGAAGCGCCCGCCGTCGATTTCGAGGCAAGCCGAGCACTTGCCGCAAGGCTGCGGCGTGATCCCGGTCTCACAGTTGAGGCACTTCGCCAGGATGCGCGCGAGCGTCGTCTTGCCCACCCCGCGCGTCCCGGTGAAGAGGTAGGCGTGGTGCAGCCGCTTTTGCTCGAGCGCGTGGCGCAGAGCGCGCACGACGTGCTCCTGCCCCACCAGGCTGCCGAAATCCCGCGGCCGCCACTTGCGGGCAAGTACTTGATAGCTCATCGCTTAGTCAGAATTCTAGGCGAGCCTGAACCCCGGCACTTGCAGCGGCCGGCTGTGGCTGCTTCCTTCCGGACCTGACCAGGTTCACCAGACTGCAATGCGGGGAGGCCCGCCGGCTCCCATTGTAAGTCATCCGCCGCGCGCCAATGAAAAAGGGCCGGCGCCTGGGTGGTGCTCGCCGCTGTCGTCCCGGTCGTCGTCGTCATCGTCGTCGCGGTCGCGGTCAACGGAGTGCGAGAAGATACCTACGCAGCCGGTGTTGCTGCCGCAGATCCCCGCGCCCACGTCGGTGGTGTCGCCGCCGACAGACCACGGCGAGCGGCGCCGATTGCGGAACGAAGATCAGGTTGCGCTTGGAGTCGGCCGCCACCGAGTGCGAGCCGGACGACGAGGCACGGTCTCGATCAGCACGCTCGTTCCGTCGATCACGCCGAGCACCGCTGCTTGCTATGCAGTTGTGGGGCACGGCGGCGCCGCCTTGCAGTTCCGATTGGAGCCGGTGTAGTAGCGTGGAGCGAGCCTTTCTTCTTGCTCCGTCACTCTGTCTCCTCCCTGACTGGACGAGCGGCAAAGCATCAGCCTCTCTTTTTTGAAACAGCGAGCCTACGCAAGCCCGGCGTCAGGTCCGCGAAAGGCATCCGATGGCGGTTGGGGCTATGGTGGAGGCATTGAATCCTCCTCCATCGCGTGGAGCACGCGCGATGGTTTCAACGCCCCGCGGTGACCCCGCGGGGCGTTTTCTTTTCGGGGTAGCCATTTCTACTCGGCGTCGCGGTCGGCCGGATTTCGCACCACCAGCACGCTGCACGCCGCATTGGCCGTCACGCCCGAGGCCACCGAGCGCCACCACGCGAGCGTCTGCTGCTCCGGCGCCGGGCCCCCGATCACGATGAGGTCGACGTGGTTGTTGCGCGCGAATTCGAGCAACGTCGCGGTCGCGCTGAGGGCCTCCATGACGTGCAGCGACACGCGGCCCGCGGGCAAGGCGAGCGGCGCCACCCACTGCTGCAGCCGCACCAGGTGCTCCAAGTGGATGCCCGGCGCTCCCGGCTGGCCCCCGACGCGCTCGCCGTGCACGACCGAGACGCAGATCAGCCGGAAATCGGCGCTGAGCGAAAGCACGCGCTCGGTCGCGCCGCGGATGGCGTCATGGCGCGGGTCTTCCGGATTCATCGTGTCCACCGCCACCATGACGACCGGCGCGTCTCGGGTGCGCGCGCCGGGGGGCGCGCTCGCGCCGGAGCGCGCCTTCCACCAGCGCTGCAGCTGCCCGAGCACTCCGGCGCGCCGTTGCCGGTAGGCGCGCGCGTCCAGCGCGACGTCTTCGGGATGGCGCAGATCGAACGCGACGTGCGCCGCCGACTGGTAGCGCGCCGCGGCCGCAGGCTCGAGGCAGCCGTAGATGATCTGCTGCAGCCAGTGAGGCACGTCGGGCACCAGCTGACGCGGCGGCGCGGGATCGAGCCACAGCCGGTCGCGCAAACCGGCGACGGTCTGCGGCGCGCCGAAGGGCAGCTTACCGGTGGCCATCTCGTAGAGCATCACGCCGAGGGCGAAGAGGTCGCTGCGCAGGTCCGAGCGGATGCCGCTCACCTGCTCGGGTGAAACGTACGGCGCCGAGCCGGCGGCGGAGCGCCTCTGCTCCGCTAGGAGATCCGGCAGGCGCGCGTGGTGCGCCATGCCGAAGTCGATCAGCACCGCATCGCCGGAGGGCCGGATGATCACGTTCTCGGGCTTGAGGTCGTGGTGGATCGCATCCTGCCGGTGGATGCTGTGCAGCGCGTCCGCGACCGCGGCGCCCAGGCGCGCGACCTCGCCGGCCGCTAGCGGTGCGTCGCGCACGATCTTCTCCAGGCTGGTGCCTTCGATCCACTCGATCACCAGGTAGGGATTGGCCGCGATGTCTCCGGCGCCGCCGAAACGCGGCACGTGCGGACTCGCGAGCACCGGCAGGATCAGGCTCTCGGTCTGGAAGCCGAGAAGCGGGCTCGCGCCCTCGCCGGCCGCGATGCGCGGCAGCTTGATGATCGCGGGAAATGCGAGCGGCTTCGCGGCCGCCGCGCCGGCGACGCGGAATATGCTGGCCATCGCGCTGGAGTGGACCACCTCGCCCAGCGTGAAGCCGTCGATCTGCCGCGGCCCTGCCGCCGGGTCGAGCGCCTCCGCGCCCATCTAGATTTGCTCTGCTAACATCGCCGGATGCGGATCTCCGCCGCGGTTGCCGTGTGGATATGCGCAGCGTTTGCGCTGGTCTGCCTGGGATTCGCCTATTCCGGGTTCGCCGGGCTCGCCACGCTGACCGACAGCGCAGAGCGAGAGCTCTCGCTCGGCTACGCTTGGTTCTGGACTTTTCTCTTCTGCATCGCCGCGGTCTTCGGCGTGCTCTCCTGGCTCATCAAGGCCGGCAAGCTCGGCAATCCCGAGTAGAGCTTCCCGCAGGAGAACATCCATGGCGCGCGCGGTAGGACTAAGGCGCCGCCGTGGGCGGGTGCATATGCTCCCATTGCGATTCCTGGATGGCGAAATGCTCCGCCATGCGCCTGCGCTCGACGCTCGGCAGCAGGAACTCGAGCCAGCCGAGCGACGGATGGCGGAACTGGATCAGCGAGCCGCCGGAGAACTCGTGCAGCACCGTGCGGTAGCGCGGCGCGTGCAGCGGCGCCAGCTGGGGCAGCGGCGGCGGCGTCTCGGGCACGCCCGGCGACATCTGCTCGCGGATCTCGCCGAGGACCCGCATCAGCGCCGTGATGTGCTCGACGGTCCACTCGTCGCGCCCCGGCAGCGAGAACCGGGCGCGCGACTTCTGCTCGTCGAGCCACGCGACTTGGACCTGGAACATGCGCTCTCCTTTCGGAGGATGGCGTCGATCGGAAGCTGGCGGAGAGAGAGGGATTCGAACCCTCGAAACGCTATTAACGTTTACACGCTTTCCAAGCGTGCGCCTTAAGCCGCTCGGCCATCTCTCCGCGAGGCGGAAATTCTAGCGCGTGCGAAATAAAAAAGCCCGCCTGGCGGCGGGCTTTCGCGGCAGCGACGCTGCGTCAGGGATTCATGTGCTGGTAGGTGCGGATGTCCCGGTGGCGCGTCTCGCTCAGGAAGATGCTGCCGATGACCAGCGACATGACCGCCACCACGATCGGATACCACAGCCCGTAGTAGATGTCCCCCGTCGCCGCGACCATCGCGGTCGCGGTCAGCGGCAGCATGCCGCCGAACCAGCCGTTGCCGATGTGGTAGGGCAGCGACATGGAGGTGTAGCGGATCTCCGTGGGGAACAGCTCCACCAGGAACGCCGCGATCGGGCCGTAGACCATGGTGACGTAGATCACCATGATGACCAGGATCAGCTCGGCCATGACCCAATTCACCTTGCTCTTGTCCGCGGCGAAAGGTGCACCCGCCGCCTTGAGGGTCTCGGTGAGCTTCTTCTGGTCCCAGCCTTCGACCTTCTGGCTGCCGATGGTGGTCGTGACCTCCTTGCCCGGCTCGGCCGGGATCGACTTGAACGACAGGCCTTGCTTGGTGAGGAAGTCCTTCACCCGGTCGCAGTTCGAGAACTTGCTCCACGGGCCGACGAAGATGTGGAACTTGCAGTCGGCGTCGTTGGCCGCGACCGAAATCGGGTTTTTCTGCGAGAACTCCTCGAGCGCCGGGTTGATGTAGTGCGTGAGGCCGGCGAACAGCGGGAAGTAGGTTACCGCGGCGATCAGGCAGCCCGCCATGATGATCTTGAGCCGGCCGATCTTGTCCGACAGCCAGCCGAAGAAGATGAAGAACGGAGTCCCGATCAGCAGCGATACCCCGATCAGCGTGTAGGTGCTGACGTAATCGAGCTTGAGCGTGATCAGGATGAAGAACAGGGCGTAGAACTGCCCCGTGTACCAGACCACGCCCTGGCCGGCGGTGGCGCCGAGCAGCGCGAGCAGCACGTACTTGTTGTTCGGATACTTGAAGAAGCTGTCGGTAAGGGGCGATTTCGATCCCTTGCCCTCGGCTTTCATCTGCTGGAAGATCGGCGACTCGTGCAACTTGAGCCGGATGTAGACCGAGAACACCAGCAGGATGAGCGAAACCCAGAACGGAATGCGCCAGCCCCAGTCGGCAAATACCTTGGCGTCCATGTAGACGCGGCACACGCCGATCACGAGCAGCGCGAGGAAGAAGCCGAGGGTAGCGGTGGTCTGGATCCAGCTCGTGTCGTAGCCGCGCCGTTCGTGCGGCGCGTGCTCGGCCACGTACGTCGCCGCCCCGCCGTATTCACCGCCGAGCGCGAGCCCCTGCACCAGCCGCAGCGTCACGAGCAGAATGGGCGCCGCCCAGCCGATGCTCTGGAACGTCGGCAGCAGGCCGACCAGGAAGGTCGCCCCGCCCATGAATATGATCGTGACCAGGAACGTGTACTTGCGGCCGACCAGGTCGCCGATGCGGCCGAACACGATCGCGCCGAAGGGGCGGACCAGGAAGCCGGCCGCATAGGTCGCGAATGCCGAAAGCAGCGCCGCCGTCTCGTTGCCCGGCGGGAAGAACAGCGCCGCGAAGAACGGCGCGAGCGTCGCGTACAGGTAGAAGTCGTACCACTCGAATACGGTGCCGAGGGACGAGGCGAAGATGACTCGCCGCTCCTCGGTCCTGAAGCTGCGTACCGATTCTTCTTCGAACAGTCCCTTTTTGGTCGTTGCATCCGCCATTTGCTAGCTCCCCTCTCTATGTCGATGGCAAGAATCCGCCGGGCGCGGCCGCTCTCGCGCCGCGACTATGGCCCCCGAATCTTACGCGGGACTTACGATCCCTGTTCTGCGGCCGCGCATTGCACCGCACCATCGCGACCCTCGGGCGACGCTCAGGTTCCGAGCAGCTGCTTGATCTTGCTCAACAGGTCACGAGTGGAAAACGGCTTGGTGATGTACAGGTCGGCGCCCGCGTCGAGGCCGCGCGCCACCTCGGCGTCGCGCCCTTTCGCCGAAAGCATGACGACCTTGATCTGGCTCCAGTCCGGCCGCTCGCGGATGCGCTTGCAGACCTCGTAGCCGCTCTTCAGCGGCATCATCACGTCGAGGAGCACGAGGTCGGGCCGCCCGCTCTCGATCAGATTCAGCGCCTCCTCGCCGTTGCGCGCGATCTGCACCTCGAAGCCGTTGCGCTGCAGCAGGAACTCGAGCGCGGTGACGATGTTCGGCTCGTCGTCTGCGACCAGGATCTTCTGGCTCATGCCGCGCGCGGCGCCGCAGCGACGTCGAGCGGCAGCGTGAACGAGAAGCACGCGCCGGCTCCCGGCCGGCTCTCGACCCAAAGGCGGCCGCCGTAGTGCTCCACGATCTTGCGGCTGATGTGCAGGCCGAGGCCGCTGCCGTGCGGCTTGTCGGTCAGGGTGTCGCCCACCTGGCGGAACTTGTCGAAGATGACGTTCTGGTCGGCCGGATCGATCCCGGGGCCGTTGTCGCGCACGTCGACCCGGAGCGCCGCCCCCTGCCGGGCGAGCTCGACCTCGATCCGGCCCTCGCGCGGATGGCAGAACTTCGCCGCGTTGGAAAGAAGATTCAGCAGCACCTGGATGACGCGGTCGACATCCGCGGTAATGGGAGGCACGCGCTCGGGCAGCCGGACGGCGACCTGGATGTTGCGCTCCTCGAACACCTGGCTCATGCCGGCGAGGGCGTCGCCGATGACCTCCTTCAGATCCACGCGCGCGGACTGCCAATCGACGCGGCCGGACTCCATTTTCGACACGTCGAGCACCTGGTTGATGAGGCGGGTGAGGCGCTCGGTCTCCTTCGTGATGATGCCGAGGAACCGCTTGCGGCTCTCGAGCTCGACCTCCGGGTCCTCGAACAGAATCTGGGTAAAGGCGCGGATCGAAGTGAGCGGGGTGCGCAGCTCGTGGCTCACCATCGACACGAAGTCGTCCTTGAGCCGGTCGAGCTCCTGCAGCCGCTCGTTGGCGGCGCGCAGCCCGGCGGTCGCCGCCTCGAGCTCGCGCGATTTCTGCTCGAGGCGATGGCTGTACATCACCGCCTGCGAGGCGTCGTCGACGATCGCGCGCACCTCCTCGAGGGTCAGCGCCTCTTCCTTGGCCACCGAGGCCACCATGATTCTCGCCGAGGCGGCGCCGATCGCGCCCGCGAGCTGGACTTCGACGAAATGCACCAGCTCGGCGTCGACGTCGAGCGGCTCCTCGGGCCAGCTCCGACCCTTGGCTGCGGCATGCTGGCGGAACGCGTCGGATGCGACCGCGGCGCCGAGGAAGCGCGCGAGCAGGTTGTAGAGGTCGGGCAGCGACGCCGTGCCGCGCCAGAAGCGCGCTCCGCCCGCCTCGCGGAAGGCGTCGACGAACACGCTCGCCTGGCGATGCTCCTCCGCGCTCGGCGAGGCGATGAGCGAGACCCCGACGTAGGCGCCGATGTTGGCGAGCATGCTCCAGATCATAGCGTGCGTGATCTGGTCGAGCCCCGAGAGCCCGAACAGCGCGAGCGGCTTGAGCAGGCCGATGCCGAACGGGCCGTTCTCGAGCAGCCCGATCGGCAGCCATTCCGAGCGCGCCAGCGCCGGCAGGAGCAGCGTGTAGAGCCATACCGCGAAGCCCGCGACGAGGCCGCAAAGGGCGCCGCGGCGCGTCCCGCCCTTCCAGAAGATGCCGCCGAGCACCACCGGCGCGAACTGCGCCACGGCCGCGAACGAGATCAGCCCGATCGACACCAGGGCATAGGCTTCGCCGGCGAGCTTGAAATACAGGTAGCCCAGAAGGAGGATGAGCACGATCGCGCCGCGGCGGATGCCTAGGAGCAGCCGCGTCAGGTCGGCGCGCTCGTTCAGGCGCAGGCGCCGCATCCTGAGGAGCACCGGCATCACCAGGTCGTTGCACACCATGGTCGAGAGCGCGATGGTCTCGACGATTACCATTCCGGTCGCGGCCGAAAGCCCGCCGATGAACACGAGCAGCGCCAGCCATTCCCGCTTCTCGGCCATCGGTAGCGTCAGCACGAACGTGTCGGCGTCCACCGTGCCATCGGGGAAGCGCAGCAGCCCGCCGAAGGCGATCGGCAGCACGAACACGTTGATGGCGAGCATGTACAGCGGAAACAGCCAGATCGCCTTGTTGAGGTGGCGCTCGTCGAGGTTCTCGACCACCGTCACCTGGAACTGCCGCGGCAGGAACATGATCGCCATCATCGACAGGATCGTGAGCCAGACCCAGCCGGCATAGCCGCCGGCGATCCCTTCGAGCGGGGTCATCATCGCGGCGAGCCGCGGCTCGGCCGCGGCGCGCGAGAAGAGATCGCCCAAGCCGTTGTACATGCCGAAGGTGACGAACACGCCCACCGCGAGGAACGCGAGCAGCTTGACCAGAGACTCGAAAGCGATCGCGGCGACCATCCCGGGATGGTGCTCGGCCGCGTCGAGGTGGCGCGTGCCGAAGACGATGGTGAACGCCGCGAGGATCAGCGCCACCCACAGCGCGGTGTCCTCGCGCATCGACATCGCGCCGGACTGCCCGGGCAAGGCGATCTCCGGGTATTGCACCAGGATCGAGAAGCTGGTCGAGACCGCCTTCAGCTGCAGCGAGATGTACGGCAGGATGCCGATCACGGCGATCACCGTGACGAGGCCCGCGACGAGCGCGCTCTTGCCGTAGCGCGAGGCGATGAAATCGGCGAGCGAGGTGATGCGGTTCTGCTTCGAGATGCGCAGGATCTTGCGCATCACGATCCACCACAGCGCGATCATCAGGGTCGGGCCGATGTAGATCGGCAGGAAGCCGACGCCGTCGATCGCCGCCCGGCCGACGCTGCCATAGAAGGTCCACGCCGTGGCGTACACCGCGAGCGACAGGCTGTAGATGTACGGGCTGGCGAAGCTCGGGCGCCCGGCGTCGGCGCGCTGGTCGGCATAGTAGGCGATGGCGAACAGCAGCCCCAGGTAGCCGAACGACGTCAGGATGATGACCGGGCCCTGCAGCATGCGCCGCGCGCCCCGCTAGTCGGTCGACTCGGCGAGCAGCGCCATCACCGCGATCATCGCCGCCCAGGCGGCGAAGATGTAGGCATAGAGCACCGGCACGCCGAGCACCGTTCCCGCGACGTTGAACAGCGCCAGCACCGGGAAGTTGAACAGCACCATCCCGAGCATGCAGAGCGCGATGAAACGCTGCCCCTTGCGTTCGTTCACCAGCCCTCCTTCGCTCCTCAATCCTGCGGCCGCGCCCGCACGACGGTGACGCTGCAAGGCGCCCCCGCCGCGACCTGGGCTGCGAGATCGCGCCCGCCGCGCGCCGCCCCGACCAGGATCTGATCGACCTCGTTCACGGACGCGTACTCGATGAGCGCCGCCGCCGGCTTTTCCGACTCTAGCACGTGGTAGGTCAGCCGCTCCTCGGCGAGCTCGAGCGGACGGGCCCAGCGGCGCAGCTCGACGAGGTGGCGGATGTGCCGTCCAGTCGCGGTGGCCGCGTCGCCCTCGCCGGTCAGCGCCGCCGCCGGCGGAACCACCGTGGCGCAGGCGATGCGGCAGCGCCCGTCGGAGCCGCAAAGGCGCCGCACCGCGCCGCGCAGCGCTTCGTACAACGCCTCGTCGCCCGGTCCGAAAGCGAGCGCCACCAGCACGATCGGCGCCGGAGCGGCGTGCGAGCTGAGCGGCGGACAAGGCGCGGGCTCGAAGCTTCCGACCGACATGCGCCGGCCCAAGGTCTGGAGCCACCCTGTGCGCGCGCTGCGCGAAGCGCGCTCGGTGCGCGCTACCTGCAGTGGATTCGCGAGATCGAACGCGACCTCGGCGGCGGAGACATAGCGCTTGCGGTTGTCGACCTCCAGGCAGTGCAGGATGACTTCCTGCAGCCAATCGGGCACGCCGGCGCGGATTGCCCGCGGCGGCGCAGGATCGAGGTACATCCGCCGGCGCAGCTGCGAGAGCGAGCGCGGCCGGCCGAACGGGAGCCTGCCGGTCGCGAGCTCGTAGAGCAGCGCGCCCAGCGCGAAGAGGTCGCTGCGCGGGTCGCAACGGATACCGAGGATCTGCTCGGGCGACATGTACTCCCAGTTGCCGACCGGGGTGCGCACCTCCTCGGCGAGCAGATCGGGGAAGTGGCCGTGATGCGCGAGGCCGAAATCGACCAGGCTGGCGTCGCCGCCGGGGCGGTACAGCACGTTGGCCGACTTCAGGTCGAGGTGGATCACGTCCTGCCGGTGGATCTCGTGCAGCGCGAGCGCGAGCTTCGCGCCGAGCGCTGCCACTTCCTCGGGTGCGCACGGGGCCTGGTGCATCCATTCCGAGAGCCGCACGCCCTCGACGTACTCCATGACGAGGTAGGGAGTCGTCTCGACGTCGCCGTAGGCGACCAGCGTCGGATAGTGCGGCCCCTGCACGAGCGCGCCGAGCACCATGCGGCACTGCTCGAAGCTGATGACGTTGATCGCGGGCTCGCCGGGCCCCAGGCGCGGAATCTTCATGATGAGCGGCAGCGGTCCGTCGGGCCCGAGCAGGCGGTAGATCCACGCCATGGTGCCGGTGTGCAGCCTCTCGCCGAGGCGAAAACCGTCGATCTCCTCGCCCGGCTCGGGAGCGCGCACCTAGACACCCCGCTCGAGGCGGCGCGCCAAGCGCTCGGGCAAGCCCGCCGCGCGGATCTTCTCCGCGGCGCGCGAGTGGTCGTAGGCGACGCGGAAGAAGGTCAGGCGCGCGCGCTCGAGGTCGGCCAGCGCCCAGCAGGCGGCGTTGTTGCGGTCGCGCGGCTGGCCCGCCGAGCCGACGATCGCGAGCCACTGGCGATGCCTCGCGGTCGGGATCGGCGTGCCGGCCACCGGCCGGAACGGCATCGGCTTGGCGTCCGCGCCCATGTAGTAGAGGCGCTGCTCGTGCACGTGGCCGCAGAAGATGAGCTGCGCGTCGGCCGCGCGCATGCTCTGCGCCGCCTGGCGCGCGCCGGTGATGTAGTCCCAGCGCTCGGGCGCCGCCGCGCTCGCATGGACGAAGAGCACCCGGTCGTGGCGCACCGAGAGCGGCAACGCGGCGAGGAACGCGCGCTGGCGCTCGCCGAGGCGCTCCTGCGTCCAGGCGATCGCGGCAAGCGCGGCCGAGTTCAGCCCTTTCACGCCGCGGCCGAGCACCGCGGCGTCGTGGTTGCCGAGCACCACGAAGGCGCCGCGCGCCGCGTGCTCGGCGATCAAGTCGAGCACCGCGACCGGGTCGGCGCCGTAGCCGACCAGGTCGCCGAGGAAGGCGTGGCGCTCCGCGCCGAGCCGCGCTGCGTGCTCGAGGCACGCGGTGAGCGCCTCGAGGTTGCTGTGAATGTCGGCGAAGAGTGCCAGCTTCACAGCGCGCGCGGCGACGGCGCGGTCACATCGTCTGCTTCAGCTGCTCGAGGATCGCCGGGTTCTCGAGCGTCGACACGTCCTGCGTGATCTCCTCGCCCTTCGCGATCGAGCGCAGCAGCCGGCGCATGATCTTGCCCGAGCGCGTCTTCGGCAGGTTGTCGCCGAAGCGGATGTCCTTCGGCTTGGCGATCGGGCCGATCTCCTTCGCCACCCAGTTGCGCAGCTCGTCGGCCACCTTCTTCGCCTCGGCGCCGGTCGGACGCGCACCCTTCAGCACCACGAACGCGCAGACCGCCTCGCCGGTGAGGTCGTCGGGACGGCCCACCACCGCGGCCTCGGCAACGAGCGCCTTGTGCGCGACGAGCGCCGATTCGATCTCCATCGTCCCCAGGCGATGTCCCGACACGTTCAGCACGTCGTCGATCCGGCCCACGATGCGGAAGTAGCCGTCCTCGTCGGTGCTCGCGCCGTCCCCGGCGAGGTAGAGCTTGCCCTTGAAGTCCTCGGGCCAGTAGGTCTTCTTGTAGCGCTCCGGGTCGCCCCAGATGGTGCGCAGCATCGCCGGCCAGGGGCGCTTGATGACGAGGATGCCGCCCTTGCCCTTGCCCACCGGGTGTCCGGTCTCGTCGACGATGTCGGCGAAGATGCCCGGCAGCGCGAGCGTCGCCGAGCCCGGCTTGGTCGGCGTCGCGCCGGGCAGCGGCGAGATCATGTGGCCGCCGGTCTCGGTCTGCCACCAGGTGTCGACGATCGGACAGCGGCCGCCGCCGACGGTCTCGTGGTACCAGATCCAGGCCTCGGGGTTGATCGGCTCGCCCACCGTGCCGAGGATGCGCAGCGAAGAAAGATCGTATTTCTTCGGCAGCTCGCCGCCCGCCTTGATGAGCGAGCGGATCGCGGTCGGCGCGGTGTAGAAGACGTTCACCTTGTGGTCCTGGATGATCTTCCAGAACCGGCCGGCGTCCGGATACGTGGGAATGCCTTCGAACACGACTTCGGTCGCGCCGACCGCGAGCGGGCCGTAGGTGATGTAGGTGTGGCCGGTGACCCAGCCCACGTCGGCGGTGCACCAGAAGACGTCGTTCGGCTTGTTGTCGAACACCCACTTCATCGTGAGCGCCGCCCACAGCAGATACCCGCCGGTGGAGTGCTGAATGCCCTTCGGCTTGCCGGTCGAGCCCGAGGTGTAGAGGATGAAGAGCGGATGCTCGGCGTCGACGTTGGCCGGCTCGCAGGTATCGGGCTGGCCTTTCACGACGTCGTCCCACCAGCGGTCGCGGCCGCCACTCATCGCCACCTTGCTGCCCGAGCGCTTGTAGACGATCACGTTCTTGATCGCCTCGCAGCCGCCCATGCCGAGCGCCTCGTCGACCACCGGCTTCAGCGCGATCTCCTTGCCGCCGCGGAACTGCCCGTCGGCGGTGATGACCGCGACCGCCCCGGCGTCGATGATGCGCTCCTGCACGCTCTTCGCCGAGAAGCCGCCGAACACCACCGAGTGCGTCGCGCCGATGCGCGCGCAGGCCTGCATCGCGATCACCGCCTGGATCGACATCGGCATGTAGATGAGCACGCGGTCGGCGGGCTTGATGCCCATCGCCCTCAGCGCGTTGGCGAAGCGGCACACCTCGCGGTGAAGCTCGCGATACGTGATCTTGGTGACTTTGCCGTCGTCGGCCTCGAAGATGATCGCGACCTTGTCGGGCTGGGTCTTGAGATGCCGATCGAGGCAGTTGTAGGAGGCGTTCAGCTCGCCGTCGTGGAACCAGCGGAAGAACGGCGCCTGTTTCTCATCCAGCACCTGGGTGAACGGCTTCGACCAGAGGAGCGTCTCGCGCGCCAGGCGGCCCCAGAAGCCCTCGAAATCGCGCTCGGCTTCCGCCACCATCCTTTGGTAGGCCTCCATGCCGGGGATGTTGGCCTGCTTGACGAGATCCGCAGGCGGCGGGAACACCCGCTTCTCCTGCAGCATGGTTTCGATGCCGGGCATGCATGCCTCCTCGATGAGCGCGCGATGATGCGACCATGGTCTTACACCGCGCTTACGCCAATACAAGCACCAAATCCGCGGAGTGTAAAGACGCCCGTATGCTAGAGTCGAATCCCGTTTTCCAGAATCCCCGATCCAGAAATCCCAGGAATGAGAACCCCTAACGAGGCACGCGCCTTGCGCCCGCTCCCCGCGTTCATCTTCGCCACCCGCTGGCTGCAGCTGCCCCTGTACCTTGGCCTGATCGTGGCGCAGGCGGTCTACGTCTGGCTGTTCTGGCAGGAGCTCTATCACCTCGTGTCGGCGGCGTTCGGCAACGAGTATTCGCTGAGCCACATCCTCGACGCGGTAACGGTCGTCGGCGCCCAGCGCCCGGCCAAGCCGGACGAGACGGTGATCATGCTGGTGGTGCTCGGCCTGATCGACGTAGTGATGATCTCGAACCTGCTCATCATGGTCATCGTCGGCGGCTACGAGACCTTCGTGTCGCGCATGAACCTGGACCGCCATCCCGACCAGCCGGAGTGGCTCTCGCACGTCAACGCCTCGGTCCTCAAGGTGAAGCTCGCCACCGCCATCATCGGCATCTCGTCGATCCACCTCTTGAAGACCTTCATCAACGCCGCGGCGTACGACTCCAAGACGATCGTCGCGCAGACCGGAATCCACCTGACGTTCCTGCTTTCCGCGATGGCGATCGCCGCCTGCGACCGCATCATGCCGACGCCGGTCGATCACCGGGACCACGACGCATGACGACCATCCGGCGTGCCGACCTCGTCGAGAGCATCGCCGACGCGCTGCAGTTCATCTCGTATTACCACCCGGCGGACTACATCCGCGCCCTCGGCCGGGCCTACGAGCGCGAGCAGTCGCCCGCGGCGAAGGATGCGATCGCGCAGATCCTCACCAACTCGCGCATGTGCGCCGAGGGCCACCGGCCGATCTGCCAGGACACCGGCATCGTCAACGTATTCGTCAAGCTCGGCATGGAGCTGCGGTTCGATTTTCAGGATTTTGAGGACGCCATCAACGAGGGCGTCCGCCGCGCGTATCTCGATCCCGACAACAGGCTGCGCGCCTCGGTGCTCGACGAATCCGACTTCGGCCGCAAGAACACGAAGGACAACACGCCCGCGGTGATCAACGTGCAGCTCGCGCCGGGGAACCGGCTCGAATGCGACGTCGCCGCCAAGGGCGGCGGCTCGGAGGCGAAGTCGAAGTTCGTGATGCTCAATCCGTCCGACTCGATCTCGGAGTGGGTGCTGAAGACGGTGCCGACGATGGGCGCCGGCTGGTGTCCGCCGGGGATGCTCGGCATCGGCGTCGGCGGCACCGCCGAGAAGGCGATGCTGCTCGCGAAGGAAGCGCTGATGGAGCCGATCGACATGGCCGAGCTCAAGGCGCGCGGCCCGAGGGACAAGGTGGAGGAGCTGCGCATCGAGCTCTACGACAAGGTGAATGCGCTCGGCATCGGCGCGCAGGGCCTGGGCGGGCTGTCCACGGTCCTCGACGTCAAGATCCGGACCTATCCGGCGCACGCGGCGAACCGCCCGGTCGCGATGATCCCGAACTGCGCCGCGACGCGCCACGCGCACTTCGTGCTCGACGGCTCGGGCCCCGCGGAGTTCGAGGCGCCGGATCTTTCGGACTGGCCCGCAGTCTCGTGGACCCCGGATGCGAGTTCGAAGCGGGTGAGCCTCGATCGACTCACCCGCGACGAGGTCGCGGCGTGGAAGCCCGGCGATCGGCTGCTGCTCTCGGGAAAGCTCCTCACCGGCCGGGACGCAGCCCACAAGCGCATCCAGGACATGCTGGGCCGCGGCGAGAAACTGCCGGTGGATTTCCGCAATCGCGTCATCTACTACGTCGGCCCGGTCGATCCGGTGAGGGACGAGGTCGTCGGTCCGGCGGGCCCGACCACGTCCACGCGCATGGACAAGTTCACCGAGGCGATGCTCGGCCAGACGGGGCTCATCGCCATGGTGGGCAAGGCCGAGCGCGGTCCGGCGGCGATCGAATCGATCCGGCGGCACAAGGCGGCGTATCTCATCGCGGTCGGCGGCGCGGCCTACCTCGTGGCCAAGGCGATCCGCAAGTCGCGCGTGGTCGGTTTCGCCGATCTGGGCATGGAGGCGATCTACGAGTTCGAGGTGCAGGACATGCCGGTCACGGTCGCGGTCGACGCGAACGGCACCTCGCTGCACACCAGCGGACCCGCCGACTGGTCGAAGAAGATCATCGAGCTCAAGCTTCCGGTCTCCGCGGCGTAGTTCGCCGGAGAGGCGGCTGGCGGCGCTAGAATCGCCGCATGCCCCAAGCCCACATCTGCGAAGTCGGGCCGCGCGACGGCCTGCAAAACGCCAAGCACCTCATGGCGACCGAGGCCAAGAAGGCCTGGATCCGGGCGCTCGCGCGCGCCGGCCTGCGCGAAATCGAGGTCGGCTCGTTCGTGCCGCCGAAGCTCATCCCCGCCATGGCGGACACCGGCGAGATCGTTCAGGAGGCAATCAAGATCAAAGGCCTGAAGGTGGTCGCGCTGGCGCCGAACCTCAAGGGCTTCCAGCGTGCGCTCGAAGCGGGCGCGCACAAGGTCACCTTCCCCGTGTCCGCGAGCCGCGAGCACAGCGTCTCGAACGTCCGCATGACGCCCGAGCAGATGGTCGAGGAAGTGCGCAAGTGCGCGCAGTTTCCGCACCCGGGCGTTGAAATCGAGGGCGCGGTATCGACCGCGTTCGGCTGCACCATGCAGGGGGTCGTGCCCGAGGACGACGTGGTGCGCATCGCCGCCGCGCTCGCCGAATTCTGCGACAGCGTCGCGCTGGCCGATACCGTCGGCTATGCCAATCCGGCGCAGGTCAAGAGATTGTTCTCACTTGTTCGTTCTTCTATCGGGGGGAAACTCGAAGGAGCCCACTTCCACAACACGCGCGGCCTGGGGCTCGCCAACGCCCTCGCCGCCTACGAGGAAGGGGTGCGCCACTTCGACAGTTCCATGGGCGGCCTCGGCGGCTGCCCGTTCGCGCCCGGCGCGAGCGGCAACGTGATCACCGAGGACCTCGTGTTCATGTTCGAGGCCATGGGCGTCTCCACCGGCATCGACCTCCAGCAGCTGTTCGAGGCGCGGGACATCCTGATCCGGGGCATTCCGGAGGAGCCGGTCTACGGGCACACGCCGCTCGCCGGGTTGCCGAAGGGGTTCAGCGCGCATGCCTGAGCCGGTGGTGCTGCTCGCGCGCGAAGGCGGCGTGGCCACGCTCACCCTGAACCGGCCGCAGGCGCTGAACGCGCTCGACCGGGATTTGACGCTTGGCCTGATGGAATCGATTTCTTCCGTCGAGACGGACGAGCGTATCCGCTGCGTGGTGCTGCGTGGCGGCGAGCACTTCATGGCCGGCGGCGATCTCAAGTGGTTCAAGTCGCTCTCCGCGGACAAGTCGCCCGCGGAGAACCGCGCGCAGTTCGAGGGCTTCATCCACGAAGCGCACGCGATCATCCTCGCCCTGCGGCGCATGCCGAAGCCCGTGCTCGCCAGCGTACGCGGCGCGGTGGCAGGCTTCGGCATGAGCCTGATGATGGCAACCGACCTCGCGCTCGCCTCCGACAATGCCTATTTCACCCTCGCGTACACGCTGATCGGCGTGAGCCCCGACGGCGGCTCGACTTTCGCGCTGCCGCGCATCGTCGGCCAAAAGAAGGCGATGGAGATCGCGCTGCTCGGCGAGCGCTTCGATGCGGCGAGCGCCGAGCGGCTGGGACTCGTAAACCGCGTCATTCCTTCCGCTGCGCTGGAAGTCGAAACCAGCAAGCTGGCCGCCCGCCTCGCCGCCGGGCCCACCGCGGTCTACGCTCGTACCAAGGCGCTCCTGAACGGCTCGCTCAACGCCAGCCTCGAGGCGCAGCTCCAGCGCGAGGCCGAGGCGTTCGCGCAGAGCGCCTCGGAGCCGGATTTCCGCGAAGGGCTCGCCGCCTTCATCGAGAAGCGCAAACCCCGATTCACGGGCCGCTAGCCGATGCTGCCGCTCGAAGGCGTGCGGGTGGTCGAGTTCGCGCACATGGTGATGGGGCCCTCGTGCGGGCTGGTGCTCGCCGACCTCGGCGCGGAAGTAATCAAGATCGAGCCGCTGAAAGGCGACAACACGCGCCGCCTGGAGCACGCCGGGTCGGGCTTCTTTCCGGTGTTCAACCGGAACAAGAAGAGCCTCGCGGTCGACCTGCAGCATCCCGAAGGAAACGGGCTGGTGCTGAAGCTCCTGCTGACGGCCGACGTGCTCACGGAGAATTTCCGTCCTGGCGCGCTCGACAAGCTCGGCTTTTCCTACGCCCGGCTGAAACAGGCGCACCCGCGCCTCGTCTACTGTTCGCTCAAGGGATTCCTGCATGGCCCCTACGAGCACCGCCCCGCGCTCGACGAGGTGACCCAGATGATGGGGGGCCTCGCCTACATGACCGGCCTTCCCGACCGGCCGCTCCGCGCGGGCTCCTCGGTGGTGGACATCATGGGCGGCACCTTCGCCGCGGTCGCGATCCTGGCCGCGCTGCGCGCCCGTGACTCGAGCGGACGCGGCATGCAGGTGACGAGCGCGCTGTTCGAGAGCACCGCCTACCTCGTCGCCCAGCACATGGCGCAGTTCGAGCTCACCGGCGAGGCGCCGCCGCCGATGTCGGTCAAGCGCCCCGCGTGGGGCGTCTACGACATCTTCGAGACCGCCGGCGGCGGGCGCCTCTTCATCGGCGTCGTCACCGACACGCAGTGGGAAGTGTTCTGCCGCGAGTTCAACGAAGAATTGCTCGGGAAGGACCCGAGGCTCAAGACGAACGGCCAGCGCGTGAAGGAGCGCGCCTGGCTCATTCCGCGCATCAACCAGCTCACGCGCGAGCACTCGCAGTCCGAGCTCGCCGCCAAGCTCGAGGCGATCGGCATGCCCTTTGCGCCGATCGCCAAGCCCTGGGACCTGCTCGACGATCCGCACCTCAACGCCTCGGGGGGCCTGCTCGAGACGCGCGCCCGCGGCAAGACCCTCCACGTGCCGGCGCTGCCGGTGTCGCTCGACGGCCGGCGCCTGCCGAAGCGCGCCGACCCGCCGCGCGTCGGCGAGCATGCGCGGGAATTGCTCGCGGCCCTCGGCTGTTCACCGCAGGAAATCGAAAGCCTGCGCGACCGAGGTATAGTCGCGCTCCCCCAGCCTTCATCAACCACGGAGGAGGAACCATGAAGCTGAAAGCCGTTCTCGCAGGAATCACGCTCGCAGGACTCGCCTTTGCCGCCGCGGCGCAGGAGCGTCCGCCGTACGGACAGGAGATCACCCTCGACCAGGCGAAAAAGATCGCCGCCGGGGCGAACGCCGAGTCGAAGAAGAACGGCTGGCGCATGGCGATCGCGGTCGTCGACAACCACGGCTTCCTCGTCTACTACGAGCGCATGGACGACACCCAGACCGGGAGCGTCGAGGTGGCGATCGACAAGGCCAAGGCCGCCGCGATGTATCGGCGTCCGACCAAGGCGTTCGAGGACGGCATCGCGAAGGGCCGCAACGCGCTTCTCGGCCTGCGCGGCGCCACGCCGATCGAAGGCGGCATTCCCATCATGGTCGGCGGAAAAGTCATCGGCGGAATCGGCGTGAGCGGCGCCAATGCCGACCAGGATGCGGCCGCGGCGGCGGCAGGACTGAAGCTGCTGCAGCCCTAACCCCATGCGTCCAGAACGGCGCAGGATCCTGCAAAGCATGCTTGCCCTCGGCGGCGCGGCGGCGCTCGGCGGCTGCGCCACGGGCGGCGGCAGTCCCCTCGGCGCCGGCACCGGCGGCAGCGCCCGCCTCTCGGGCGGACGCGTCTCGGTGCGATGGCTGGGGGGCGGCGTCGTCGAGCTGGCGACGCCGGACCAGAAGCAGATGGCCTACGGCGATGCCTGGTTCTGGAACAACGCCGGCTGGTCGCGCTTCAACGTGCCGAAGGCGCCCGAGTACGCCAGCAAGGAAGCGTTCGCGCAGTACGTGCGCGGCAAGAACCCGGAGGCGGTGCTGATGCTCCTCACGCACGACCACGGCGACCACATCGGCGATTATTTCGAGGCCCTCAAGGCGCTGGTCGACGTCGGCGTGCCGGTCATGACCGCCGGGCAGAGCGATCTCATGCGCGCCCCGAACGGGCTGGTGCCCGAGTTCAAGAAGGCGGGCCTGGACAACGCCAAGATCGTCGTCAATGGCGGCTCGGGCATCAACTTCGGCGGCACCGGCCGCTACGGCGCCATGACGGCGCGCCTCGTGCCCGCGGTGCACTCGAATTTCCACATGTTTCCCGCCGCAGGGTTCATCCTCGAAATCGGCGGCATGCGCGTCTACATCAGCGGCGACACGGACCTGTACGGTGACATGAAGCTGGTGGGGCAGCGCTACCAGCCGAACCTCGCGCTCATCTGCGTCGGCGGCGGCCCCAATACCATGGACCCCGCGGAGGCGGCGGTCGCCTGCCAATGGCTCGGCGTGCAGCACGCGATTCCCGTCCACTACGCGCACAACGCGGCCGTGCTCGGGGTCCAGGCCGGCGAGGACTTCCGCAAGGCGATGGCGCAGATCGCTCCCGCGGTGCAGGTCACGGTCATGACGCCCGGCGAAACCCGGATGATCCAGACCTGAGCTGCAGGGCCCGGTCAGGGGACGACGACGTTCCGTGGCGCGCCCTGCACGAACGCCTCCACGTTGTCGATGAGCTGATCGGCGAGCGCCTGCATCGCCTCGCGGCTCGACCAGGCCACGTGCGGCGTGACGATCAGGTTGGGCAGGTCGAGCTCGAGAAGCGGATTTCCGGCGCGCGGCGGCTCGACCGAAAGAACGTCGAAGCCCGCCCCCCCGAGCGCGCCGCTGCGCAGCGCTTCGGCCAGGGCGCGCTCGTCGACCAGTCCGCCGCGCGCGGTGTTGATGAGCAGCGCCTCCCGCTTCATGCGTGCGAGCTCGCGCGCGCCGATCAGGTTTCGCGTCTCCGCAGTGAGCGGCAGATGCAGCGTGATCACGTCCGATTCGGCGAGCACGGTGTCGAGCGGCGTGAACTGAACGCCACCGGCCTTGGGCGGGGCGTGGTCGGCGAAAAGCACGCGCATGCCGAAGCCGCGCGCGATTTGCGCCACCCCCTGGCCGATCGCGCCCTCGCCGAAGATGCCGATGGTGCTGCCGTGCAGGTCGCGCACCGGGTGCCCCGACAGGCAGAACTGCTCCGATCGTTGCCACAGGCCGCGCGCGACGTCCTCGCGGTACGCGAGGAGGCTGCGCCGCAGGGCGAGGATGAGCGCGAAGCTGTGCTCCGGGACGGTGTGCACCGCGTAGTTGCGGATGTTGCACACGACGATGCCGCGCGCGCGGCACGCCGCGACGTCGACGTTGTCGGTTCCGGTAGCCGAGACCGCGACCAGCCGCAGCCGGGCGAGCTGGCCGACGACGGCCGCGGGAAGCGGAATCTTGTTGACGATCGCGATCGTGGCCTGCCGGAGAAGCGCGGCGACCTCTCCCGGCGCGACGCGATCGTGCTCGGCCCAGGTGTGCGCGAACGACGGCCGGCGAACGTTCGCCTCGATCGAGCCGCGCTCGAGGAAGACGATGTGCTCGAGCGCTTTCCCCATGCCTAATTCATCCTGCAGTCCTGCGCATAGGCGTCGGCGCGGTTCTGCAGGACCGTGCCGATCGTCTTGTGCGCGAGGCGGCCGTCGGCGCCCTTGCCGACGAGCTGCAGGTAATAGCTCTGCACCGGGAACTGGTTGGGACCGAACTTGAAGTCGCCGCGCACGCTCTTGAAGTCGGCCGCCTTGATGGCGGCCCGCAGCGCTTCCTTGTCCTCGATCCTCCCCTTCACCCTGCGCACCGCCGAGTCGATCAGCATCGCGGTGTCGTAGCCCGACGCCGCGTAGCCGGTGGGCAGCCGGCCGTAGGCCTTCTGGAACTCGGCGACGAATTTCTTGTTGGCCGCGTTGTCCATGTCGATCGACCAGTGGCCGACGCTGAACAGCCCGAGCATCGGATCGCCGACCGCGCGGATGATGTCCTGGTCGGAGCCCCAGAGCGGCACGATGAGCTGCATGTCCTTCGACATCCCGGCGGCGACGAACTGCTTGATGAAGTTGACGCCCATGCCGCCGGGCAGGAACACGTACAGCGCCTCGGGCTTGGCGGCGCGGATCTGCGACAGCTCCGCGGCGTAGTCGAGCTGACCGAGCGTGGTGTACATCTCCTCGACCAGCTTGCCCTTGTAGTAGCGCTTGAAGCCGTTCGCCGCGTCGTGCCCGCCGACGTAGTTCGGCGCGAGGAACAGCACGCTCTTCAGCCCCTTCGAGGTGACGTACTGCCCGGCGGCCTCGCTGTAGGCCTCGCTCGGCCAGGACGAGACGAAGAAGTACGGGTTGCACTGCGCGCCGGAATAGAGGGCCGGGCCGGCGTTGGGCGCGATGAAGAAGGTCTTCGCGTTGAGGACGTCGGGCGCAATCGCCACCACGATGTTCGAGAACACCGCGCCGGTGACGAAGTCGACCTTGTCCAGGCGCAGGTAGCGCTCGACGACCTGCTTCGCGTTCTCGGGCTTGAGCTGGTCGTCGTTCACCAGCACCTCGGCGGGCAGGCCGCCGAGCTTCCCGCCGTTCAGCTTGATCGCCAGGTTGAAGGCGTCGCGGATGTCGCCGCCGATCGCGGCGTTCGGTCCCGAGAGCGTGCTGACGAAGCCGATCTTCACCTTGTCCGCGGCGTGCGCCATCATCACTGAAGCCAGCGCATACACGACCAATAGCAGCCCTCTCATACCTCCTCCTGAAAAACAAGTCAGCGTTGCACCCGCGCAACCCGCATCTTCTCGTCGACGATCCTGCCGCGGTCGATCACCACTTTTCCGTCGAGCTCGACGGTGCAATCGCGCATCGGCACGTCGTAATGGCCGCGCGTGTCGCGCCTGCCGCCGCCCTGTGTGTTCGGTCCGGTGGAGAACAGGAAGTTGCCCGGAAAGGTGCGCGCGGCCGCGCGGTGGCGCTCGGGCGTGTCGCCGTGGAGCGCGATGCCGTACCAGAGCGCCTGCGGGTTCATCCCCCAGCCGAGGTGCGACACCGCGTAGGGGTCGCGGTCGTCGTTCGAGCGCCTGCCGTCCTCGAGCCAGTCGCGCATCAGCTTCGCGTCCATTCCGCCCGCGACGCTGACGATGTGCCCTTCGCGGATCTCCAGCCTGACCGGGTCGGCGACATAGCGGCAGTACGGCAGGATGACGATGTCGCCGGGCTGGAACACCACCGTGCCGTGCGCGCTGCCCTCGTTCGGGAACGTGTGGATGTGGCCGCCGCCCCAATGATCGAAGTGGCCGCGCTCGTCGGCGTAGCCCCACTGCGTCATCACCGGGTACTCGCCGCAGGCGTAGGTCAGGTCCGTTCCAGCCTCGCTTTTGACCCGAACTGACTTTGTTCTTCGATAGACAGACTCGGCATGCTTGCAAGCCTCCTTGAGACCCGGCGGCGCCATGAGCTGCTCGAGGTCGTCGGGCGCATCGATGATCATGAGCACGCGCGTGCCGCCGTCGAGCACCTGCTTCAGCCATCGGGTGAAGAGCGGCACGTGGAAGATCACCACCAGGTCGGCCGCGCGCACCGCCTCGAGCGTTCCCTTGCACTGGCCGATGGTCGGCACGCCCACTTTGGTCCACGAGGGCAGCGCGTTCACGCACAGCTCGTAGATGTCGGCGCCGAGGTCGTCGGCGGCGGCGAAGGCCGCCTGGATGTACTCGCGGCGCGTGGCGAGATCGCTGACGAGGCAGAGCGTCTCGCCCTTCTCGACCTGCGAAAGGCCGAGTTCGTCCCGGTAGAGCTGCACGAGCTTCGCCGGGTTGATCATTTGCCCATTATGGCGCGCCAGATGCGATATGGCGTGGCCGGCATTTCGAGGTCGGTCACGCCGAGCGGCGCCAGGGCATCGAGCAGCGCGCTCACCACCGCGGCCGGAGCGCCGATCGCGCCCGACTCGCCGCAGCCCTTGGCGCCGAGCGGATTGTGCGTGCAGGGCTGGCTCTCGTCGGTCTCGGAGACAAAGCTCGGCAGATCGTCCGCGCGCGGCACGGCATAGTCCATGAACGAGGCCGAAAGAAGCTGCCCCTCTTCGTAGGCCGTGCGTTCGTGGAGCGCCTGCCCGATCCCCTGCGCCAGCCCGCCGTGGAGCTGGCCCTCGACGATGAGGGGATTGATCACCGTGCCGATGTCGTCGACCGCGTGGTAGGAGGCGAGCGCGACTTCGCCGGTCTCGGGATCGACCTCGAGCTCGCACACGTGCGCGCCGTTGGAGAACGCGAAGTTGGGCGGATCGTAGAACGCGCTCTCGTCCAGGCCCGGCTCGAGCGTCTCGAGCGGCAGGCGGTGCGCCACGTTCGCCGCGCGCGCCACCTCGTCGAACGTCACGCCGCGGTCGGTGCCCGCGACGCTGAAACGGCCGGCCGCAAACTCGATGTCGAACGCCGAGGCCTCCAGGAGATGCGCCGCGATGTGCTTGCCCTTCTCGAGAACTTTGCCCGCGGCTTGGTGCAGCGCCGAGCCGCCGACCGCGATCGAGCGCGAGCCGAAAGTGCCGGTGCCCACCGGGACCGCGGCGGTGTCGCCTTCGATCACCCGGATGCGCTCGATCGGGACCGCGAAGCGCGCGGCGACGATCTGCGCGTACGTGGTCGCGTGGCCCTGGCCGTGGTTGTGCGTGCCCAACGCGAGCGTAACGCTGCCATCGGCGGCGACCCTGACCTGGGCGGACTCGTAGAACCCCACGCGCGCGCCCATCATGCCGGCGAGGCGCGAAGGCGCCACGCCCGAGGATTCGACATAGCAGGCGATGCCGAGGCCGCGCAGTCGACCAAGCGCCTCGCTTTTTCTCCGTCTTTCCTCAAACGATCCGTAACCCGAGGTTTCCAAGGCGCGCTTGAAGATGCGCGGGAAATCGCCGCAGTCGTACGTGGGGCCCACCGGCGTCTTGTAGGGCATCGCCGAGGCGGGAATGAAGTTGCGGCGGCGGATCTCGGCGCGCTCGATGCCGAGCGCGCGCGCGGCCTTGTCGGCGAGGCGCTCGAGCACATAGCAGGCTTCCGGCCTTCCCGCCCCGCGATACGCATCGGTCGGAACCGTATGGCTGAAGAAGCCCTCGACCTCGACGAACACCGCCGGCGTCCGGTAGAGGCCGGCGAGGAGCGCCGTGTAGATCGGCCCGGGAATCGCGGCGCCGAACGAGGAAACATAGGCGCCGAGGTCGGCGCGCGTGCTGACGCGCAGGCCGATGAAGCGCGCCTCGGCATCGAGCGCGAGCGATGCCCGCGTGCAATGGTCGCGGGCCTGCGTGTCCGAAAGGAACGACTCGCGCCGGCCCGCGATCCACTTCACCGGCCGGCGCAGGCGCCGCGCCGCCCAAACGAGCAGCGTTTCCTCGGGGTAATGCTTGCCCTTGTAGCCGAAGCCGCCGCCAACGTCGGGCGAGACCACCCTGAGCTCGCTCTCGGGGAGCCCGAGCTCGGCGCAGACGTAGCGGCGGATATGGTGCGGCGCCTGGGTGCCGACGTAGAGCGTATCGGCAGCGGCCATGATCCCTCGCGGCTCGATCGCGGCGCCGCACAGGCGGTTGTTCACCAGGTCGATCTCGACCACGTGGACGGCGGCAGCGAACGCGGATTCGACGGCGGCGGCATCGCCGCGCGTCCAGCGAAAGCAGCGCTGGTCGCCGCTCGGGGAAAGGGCTTCGTAGTCGACCTGCACCTCTTCCGCCGCATCCTCGGCCAGCGCTTTCGTCTCCGCGAACACCGCCGCCACCGGCTCGCCGACGTGCCGTACAGTCCCGCGCGCAAGCGCCCAGCGCGGCAGCTCCACCATCCCGGGCAGTGCCCAGCCGGCGCTCATCGGCCCCACGCCGTCGGCCGCCAGGTCTTTGCCGGTAAACACCGCCGCCACGCCCGGCAGCGCGGCCGACGTCGCGTCGATTCCGGCGATGCGGGCGTGCGCGTGCGGCGAGCGCACCAGGGCGCAGTAAAGCAGGCCGGGAAGCGCGAGGTCGTCGACGAACTGGCCTTGGCCGGTGAGCAATCGCGCGTCTTCCACGCGGCGGACCGCCGCGCCGATCATCGGAGCTCTTCTTTCAGCAGATCCAGTCGCTCGTAGATCGCGCGGTCGGTCACGATGAAGAGGTCCGCCTGGGCGCTGCGCGCCTCGTGGCTCGCCCAGGTCCAGTGCGGGATGGTGAACACGTCGTGGCGCGACCATTCGAAGCGCTGCTCGCCGATGGTCGAGCGCCCTTCGCCGGAGGTTACGAGGCAGACCGCGTTGTACGTCGTTCTTTTCTGCCGGGTCCTGGCGCCTACCCTGGCCAAATACAGATCAAGCGTCGGCATCACGGAACCGCCGTTCTTCGAATAGCGGACGGTCCTTGCGCCGTCGGCGCCGACCTCCGCCCGACCGAGCTGCCGGCGTATCTCCTCGCCCGCAAAGCGGTACTCGGAAGACCCTTCGGCACTCACTTCCCAGAAACGCTCGTCCTGGCGCTCGCCCGGCTCGAAGAAGCTCGCGTCGAGCGCGCAGATCGCCGGCATGTTGGCGGCATCGAACCACACCGTGCGCCGCGCGCCCTGGTTGATGTGGCCGTGCCAGCACATCGGCGGCGTGAGGACGAGATCGCCGTCCTTCATTTCGCAGCGGCTGCCGTTCACGATGGTGAGCGCGCCCTCGGCGCGCGTGGCGAAGCGAATCGCCGCCGCGGTGTGCCGGTGCGGCACCGCCCTGTCGCCGGGCTCGAGCACCGTGAAGGCGCCGATCAGGTTCTGCGTGGTGACCGTGTCGCCGCCGAAGGCGGGGTTGGCGAGGATCAGCGCGCGGCGCTCGACGTCCTCGATGCCCACCTCGCGCGCCGCGCGCTCGGCGAGCGGCTCGAGGTCGCGCCAGCGCCAGTGCATCGGCGCGTCCTTCGCCCGGGGGGCGACCGGCGTGATCCGCTTGTAGCGGTCCCACAACGGATGGACGTGGGCGCGTTCGAGCGCCTCGATCAGCGCCGCGTCGCTGCGCATCTCACCTCAGCTCTTGTCGAGCGCCATGCGCCCCGGGCCGAAGGCCGCGACGAAGAACAGGCCGCCGATGATCGCGATGTTCTTGAGGAAATGGTTGAGCTGGTTGCCGAATTGCGCCTGATCGAATTCCCAGAAGCGGTGCGCCATCGCGGTCGCCACGGCGACGAATACGACGAGCAGCCAGGCCGCCCAGCGCGTTCGCCAGCCGGTGAGCAGCATCAGGCCGGCGCCGATCTCGATCACCATCGCGACGGCCGCGGCCACGCCGGGCGCGGGGAACCCGAGCTTCGCCATGTAGCCCACGGTCGCCGCATAAGTGAGGAGCTTGCGGGTTCCGGCGACGAGGAACAGCGAGGCCATGAAAACCCGTGCGAGAAGCAGCAGGCTCGGCTGACGATCGGCGGTGCTCACGTTTGCACTCATGCGTTCTCCGTTTGTCGACGACGCATTATCGGTCTAGGGGTCCGCCGCGTCGATGAGAACAAAAGCGATGCGGCAGGGCCGCTCGCCGCGGTTGACCCAGGCGTGGTCGGTGCCTTGCTGCACCAGCACATCGCCCGCCGCGAGGTGCACCTCGCCGTCGTCGAGGATCATGTCGATCTCGCCTTCCATCACCACGGCGTAGTCGATGCTGCGGGTCTTGTGCATGCCGGCGTGCTTCGATTCACCCTGAGGCGAAAGACCCATTTCGCGGAGGACGGCGTCGCGGGCCATCTCCCTTCGCCCGGGCGGAAACTCGACGACACGGAAGATGCTGCCGAGCGGCGGCGGCGCGACGCCGATCTCGCGCTCGGCGCGGTCGGCGACCCGGGAGAGGTCGGCGGGAGACTCCTCGGTCACCCAGAGCAGCGTGGAGACGAGGCCGGAGGCCTTCCGCAGCTTGCGGTTCGGCGCCGGGCCGTCGTAGAGCACCGTGCCCTTTCCGTCCCGGTGCCCGGTGACTACGCGGCGCGTCATTCCGGCCGTACCCCGGCAGCGCGCAGCGCCGCGCCGTACTTGTCGTAGTCCCGCTTGAGGATCGCGGCAAAATCCTCCGGCGGGCCGCCCGTGATCTGCAGTCCCGAATTCTCCATGCGCTGCCGGACCTCGGGTTGCTGCAGCACCGCGTTGAATTCCCGGTTGAGCCGCGCGAGCAGCGACGGCGGTGTTCCCGGGGCAACCATCATGCCGTGCCAGGTCACGAGCTCGAAGCCGGGGATCGTCTCGGCCATCACCGGCAGGTCGCCGAGCGGCCCGACGCCGCGCTTCGGCGCGGTCGAAGCGATGGCGCGCACCTTGCCCGACTTCACGTGACCCGCGGCGATGTTGACCACGTCGAAGAGCAGGTTGATCTCGCCGCCCATCAGGCCGTTCAGCGCCGGCCCGTTGCCTTTGTAGAGCACCATGAGCACGTCCGCGCCGGCGTGGGCGCGCAGGAGCTCGCAGCCGACCGAGGGAAGCGCGCCCGACGCGCCGCAGCTCACCTTGCCCGGATTCGCCTTGATGAAGGCGAGCACGTCGGCCGTGGTCGCCGGCGGGAACCCGGGATGCGCGATCAGCACCATCGAGGCGATGTCCAGGTGGACCACCGGCGCGAGGTCGCGGAACGGATCGATGCTCGCCTTGAGATAGAACGGGTTGGTGATCACGCTCGGCACCACGAAGAGCACGGTGTGGCCGTCGGGCGCGGACTTGGAAGCGGCGGCGTGCGCGATATTTCCCTGCGCGCCTGGCTGGTTCTCGACCACGTTCGGCTGTCCGGTTCGCTCCCCGAGTCCGGCCGCGAGGATGCGCGCGACCACGTCGGCCGGTCCGCCCGGGGCGAATGGCACGAGCCAGCGGATCGGCTTGGTCGGCCAGGCGGGCTCCTGCGCCAGCGCCCAGCCGTAGAAACCCAAAGTAAGGGCAAGCGCAAAGGATCGGATCATTTTCTTCACTGCGTCACCTGATAACGCCCTTCGTGGTCGCGGGAAAGCGTTCCGGCGCCGCGCAGGGCCTCCAGCTCGCGCACGATCTCGCGGCCGTCGCGGCTGCCCACCGCCGCCATCAGCTCGGCGAAGAACTTCGGCCCGTCGGCGAGCGCCGCCCGCAGCGAACCGAACCGCTTGCCGTCGAGCGTCGGCGGCTTGGGAATCCTGTGTTCCAGGATCCTTTCACCAATGGGGAGGGTAAGGTCGAAACCCGCCTTGGCGCCGGTGCTCGAACCAGCCAGCGAAGGATCGAGCGGCAGCGTTCGCATGCCAGTCGCGACGACGAGATCGCGGTCGGCCTGGAATCGCGTGGCGAAGGCCCAGTCGACCTGCTCGTCGGAGAAGACGTCGATGTCGGGATCGACGACGAAAACGTGCTTGGCGTTCGCCAGGCTGCCGAACACCGCTGCGATGGCGTTGCGCGCCTCGCCGGGCACGCGCTGGTTGAGCGCGATGCGCACGTTGTACATGCCGCCGCTCGAAGGCGTCGCGTAGACCGCCCGCGTCTCCCGCACCGCGGTCTCGAGCGAGCGCCAGACCGTGACCTCGGTCCGCAGCGCGCAGAGTTGTGCAGTATCGGTGCGCGCGAGCGCGGCACCGCCGATGGTCGCGGTCTGGAACACGGCGTCGCGCCTTCGGGTCACCGCGGTGAGATGGAACACGGGGTTTCGCTTCACCGCGCCGTAGTAGCCGAGGAATTCGCCGTAGGGACCCTCGGGCTCGACGTGGCCGCCGGGGTGCAGATAGCCCTCGAGCACGTACTCGGCGTCCGCGGGCACGCGCAGGTCCTGGCTCACGCACTTCACCATCGGCAGCGGCGCGCCGCGCAGCGATGCGACGAGGCCGGCCTCGTCCGCCGGGATCCGCATGGTCGCGGCCACGTGGTCGATCGGATGCGAGCCGACCACGAAAGCGATCGGCAGCGCTTCGCCGAGCTTCGCGCGCGCGAGGTAAATCGCCCGCAGGTCGGAGGGCGCCACGAGGTCGACCCCCGCCTCGCGGCGACCCCGCAGCATCAGCCGGCGCATCCCGACGTTCACCCAGCCGCTTTCGCGGTCGACGGTGAAATCGGTCGACGCCGAAACGTACGGCGCGCCGTCCAGCCCATGCTGCAGATGCACTGGCAACGCGGTGAGATCCGGATCCTTCTCCACGACTTCCTGGCACGGCGCGTCCGACACCTCGACGATCTCGGGCTTTGTCTTCAGACGGGAAAGCACCTCCTGCAGCAACCGCTGCGGCGTGGTGCCGAACGCGTGCGCGAGGCGCGAGCGGCTGCCGGCGACGTTGCCGGCGAGCGAGGCGCCTTCCGGGCCGGCCCGGCTGAACCACACCGCCTTCGGATTGCCTTCGAGCATCGCGGCGACGTCGGCGAGCGCCACCGGCGTTTCGACTTTCTGTAGTTCCGCGCCCTCCAGGGAGTCGAGGAAGCGGCGCAGCCTGAATCGCTCGTAATCCATGTCAGTCGAGCTCGGCGGTCGAAACGTCGTAGCGGAACAGCCACTCGTAGCGCTCGGCGATCGGCGCTCCGGCCCACTCGCGCTCGACGTACTCGCGCGCTTTGACCGGATCGGCGAGCGCCCGGTTGTGGAAGCGCTGGATGTTGGCCGCCGAGCCTTCGACCGCACGCCGCGTGCGTTCGAGCCGTGCTTTCTCATAGCTCACCAATCGGGTGGGCAGATCCGCATCCGACTCGGTGAGCGCACGGGCGAGGATGAAGCCATCCTCGATCGCCATGTTGGCGCCTTGCGCGAGGAACGGCACCATGGAGTGGCAGGCATCCCCGAGCAGCGTGACCCGCCCCACTGTCCAGCGCTCCATCGGCGGGCGCACCATCAGCGCCCACTTATACGGAACCGGAATGTTGCGGATCAAGGCCTGGACGTCGTCGTGCCATCCCGCAAAGTCGCTGGCGAGCTCTTCATTGGTCCCGCGCGCGCTCCACGATTCAACCTGCCAGTCGGAGCGCTCCAGCGCGCCGACGAAGTTCATCACCTTGCCGCCGCGCAGCGGATAGTGCACCACGTGTCCGCCGGGCCCGACCCAGTTGGTTCCGACCATGCGCACCATGTGCGGCGGCAGGGCGTTCATGGGCACGATGCCGCGCCACGCGACGACGCCGGTGAACTCGGGCTTGTCGGGTCCGAAGAGCCCTTGGCGGATGCGCGAGTGCACGCCGTCGGCCCCGACGAGGGCATCGCCTGAAACCGATGCCTCGCCTTCCAGGCTCAGGGTCACTTGCGTTTCCGTCTGATGGAACGCGACGCATTTTGCGCCAAGCCGGATCGCGTCGGGCTTCTCGCGGCGCACCGCGCGCTCGAGCAGGCCGAGCAGATCCGGCCGGTACACAGTGAGGTAGGGATAGCCATAGCGCTCGACCGAGACCTTGCCTAGATCGTGAAGCTTCCAGCGCTCGCCGCTGTTCCAGATGCGGATTTCCTTGCTTTCGGCCTCGCACGACAGCGCCTTCAGCTCCTCGCCGATGCCGAGCGCGTAGAGCGCGCGCGTGCCGTTCGCGGCGAGCTGCAGCCCCGCTCCGACCTCCTTCAATTCCGCCGCCTGCTCGTAGACCTCGACGTCGCAGCCCCTCCTGAGCAGCGCCAGCGCCGCGGCCAGTCCGCCGATGCCGCCGCCAGCGACGAGGACACGGGGGTTGCCGGGCATGCGCGGAATATACACTCGGCCTGCGTGTAGACAGGGTCGGGAAGTCGCGGCAAGCTAGCCGCCAAGGAGAGGAGAAACCCATGAAGACCGCCAGCTTCGCCGCGGCCGTTTGCGCCGCTGCGCTCGCCGCACTGTCCACCGTTGCGCCCGCCGATGACGACGATCGCGGCCGCCTTCCGCAAAACGCCACTTTCACGACACGCGCCATCACGCCCTTCGCTATCGAGGGCCTGACCGGCGATGACGCAGGAAATCGGTACACGACGGGGCGGCAACCCAACACCGCGAAGAATTGCCCGGTGTGGCGGTTCCGCCCCAACGACGCCGGTGTACCCGACGGCACCCGCGTAACCGTGGGGTTCATCCCGAACAATCCCGCGTGCAATCCCTCCGGGATCACGTTCGACAACTTCGGCAACCTCTATATCGCCGATGCCGCGCGCGGAGGAGTCGTATGGCGCGTAACTCCGGACCCGAAGGGCTGCGCGTCCGACGACTCGGATGTTTGCGGTTCTTCAGTCCCCCTTGCGGCGGCGTACGCGACAGGAGTGCCGGGAACCAACGGCCTGGCTTTCGATCGGGACGGCAATCTCTTTACTGGCGACGGCACCACCGGAGACGGCCGCGTGTGGAAGATCGCCGCCGGGGGAGGGACTTGCGAGTCGAGCACGCCGCCGAGCTTCGTCGGATGCGTGGAGATTTTCCGCATCCAGGCGATGGCCAACGTCGTCGTCGTCAACAACACCTCCACTGTCGTCAACGTCGGCCGTGACGCCCGCTCGCTACCCCCAGGGACGATCGCCAATCCGGCGCGCACCGCCACACCACAGCTGACCTCTCCTCCGTGCCCGGCTGGCGGCGCCCCCTGCGTTCTCGGCTCCCAGCCTCTGGTGGCAAATGGGCTGGCATTCACGCGCGACGGCGACCTCTACGTCGCCGACACCGCCCGCGGCGCGGTCTGGAAAGTCGAATTCGATCGGCGTGGAAATCTGAAGAGCCGCACGGGCTGCGACACGACCTTCCCCCCCAACACGCTTTGCCTGGAGAACGTCTTCGTCGCGCACCCCTCTCTCGAAGGCACCGACGGCATCGCGCTCGACCGGGGCGGCAACATCTGGAACGCGGCCAACGAGCGCAACGCGATCGTCGTGGTCACGAGGAACAGGGACGTGATCGAGATCTTCCGTAATCCTGTTGTTGCCGGCTTGAGGAACTCGGCAGATGCGTTGCCCACAGCCGAAGCGAACCGCCACATTCTCGAATTTCCCACCAGTCCGTTCCTGTCAGGCAAGCGCTTCTGCGTATCGCAGTCCGACGGCGACCGGCGCGACAACTCGCCGCGCGCCGCTGGCGAGGTCGACGCCGGCGGCGCAGTGGGACGGCGCGGCAAGATCTCGTGCATGGATCAGGACCTGGCCATCCCAGGCCTGCCCCTGCCGGTGCACTAAAGTGGAAGCGCCCTTATGGGCGCTTCACGATGCTGAAGAAGTCCTCGGCTGCGAGCTGGGAGTTCGCCATCGCGCGGTAGGCGGCCTGCACCTCCTTCGCGAGCGGCACCTCGACACCGGCCTGGCGCGCGGTCTCGACGATGAGATCGAGGTCCTTCAGCAGCAGCGCGCCGGTGGCAGTCGGGGTGTAATCGTGCCGGCGCAGCGGGTCGAGCTTGTACTTGACGAGCGGCGAGGCGACCACGCTTTCGCCCAGGAGATCGAGCATCGCCTCCCAGCCGATGCCGCCCTTCTGCGCTAGCGCCAGCGTCTCGCCCATCATGCCCGCCGTCACCGCCACCATGAGATTGATGGCCAGCTTGGCGTAGCGCGCCTCCTCGCCCTCCCCGAGCCAGATCTGCGCGCGGCTGTAGGCCGCAAGCGCTTGTCTCGCCGCGTCGAAGGAGGCCTTCGGACCGGACACGAAGGTGGTCAGGCCGCCCGATTCCGCGAGATTGACGCTGCCCGAGATCGGCGCGCGCAGATAGGCGATGCTACGCGCGCGCAGCGCTTCGTCCGCCCTGGCGGAGGCCTGCGGGCCGACCGTCGACGTTTCGACGAGGATCGCGTCGGCAGGCATGGCGGCGGCGAGGTCACGTGCCACTTCGATCAGGACGGTCTCCGTCGGCAGCGAACTAAATACCAGCTCCGCTCCCTCCAGAGCTTCCCTTGAAGAGGAAACGGGTGCGATGCCGCGGTCTTTCGCCAGCTTGAGGCGCTCGGCCGCGACGTCGAAGCCGCGCACCTGCCAGCCGGCGGCGGCAAGCCGAGCCGCCATCGGCAGTCCGATGAGCCCTAGGCCGAGCCATGCAATGTGTCTTGCCACAGGAAAGCAAAAACTATCAGGTCAAAGCAGCAATGCCAGCCTTGGCAATCTGCTCGTCCTCGTGCGACTGCACGCCCGAGACGCCCACTGCCCCGATGCACTCGCCGTCGATCACGATCGGCACGCCGCCCTGCACCGGCGTCACGCCGGGCATCTTGAGCATCACCATGCGCCCGCTCTTGACGCGGTCTTCCCACATCGCGGTGGAGCGCCGCGTCTCGGCGGCGGTGCGGCCTTTTTCCATCGCGATGCGCGAGTTCGCCGGCGTCGCGCCGTCCATGCGGAAAAGGTGCAGCAGGTGCCCGCCATCGTCGACGATCGCGACGCAGACGTTCCAGTTGTTCCTCTTCGCCTCGGCCTCGGCGGCGGACGAGATCCTTTTGCAGTCCTCGAGGGTAAGCATGGCGCGCGTTTTCATACGCGGACTGTACCACCGTGTCGCCGCGCGGCGGCGCCGTAGGCCGATCGGAGCGAATCGGCGGAACCGGTACGAGGGTTGCACAGTTCCAGGCGGAGCGACATCCAGTGCCGGATACCGATCTTCGGTTCGTCGTGGTGCGGAATCCCGTTGAGCTGCGGGCTCACTTGCCCGCCTGGGAGGATCTCGGCGCGCACGCGGTCGAACCGAATCCGTTCTACGAGCCGTTCATGTTCCTGCCGGCCATCGAAGAGTTCGGCAAGCAAAGCGTGCTGCAGTTCGTCTTCGTCTATGCGATGAAGGGCCACCGCGCCTCGCTGCTCGGGTTCCTTCCGATGGAGCGCGCCAGCCATTACAAGGGGTTGCCGCTCGCCCACCTTCGGCTGTGGATGCATCGCCATTGCTACCTGTGCACGCCGCTGATCCGCCGCGGCCACGCGCGGCGCTGCCTGGGCGGATATCTCGACTGGCTGGCGGTCCACGACACCGGCGTCGTCGTGGAGTGGCGAAATGTCAACGCCGATGGCGCTTTTCTGACCGCATTCTCCGAAGTGCTTGCGGATACGCACCTTGTGTACGTGCCTTACGAGTTCAGGCGGGCGTTGCTCACGCCGCGCCGCGACAGTGACAGCCTGCTGAAGGAAACGCACTCCCGCAAGGCGCGCCACGAGCTCCGCAGGCTGGAGCGCCGCCTCGCCGAACAGGGCAATGTCGAGTATCGCGAGCTGGGCGACCGCGATGACGCGGCGCAATGGATCGACGCCTTCCTCGATCTCGAGCAGCGCGGCTGGAAGGGAAAGCGCGGGAGTGCGCTTGCCTGCCGCGCTTCAGACCGTCGCTTCTTCGTTCAGTGGGCAAGCGAAGCGGCCCGCCGCGGGCGCCTCATGATGCTCGCACTCGCCGTTGGTGACCGCACGGTCGCCATGAAGTGCAACGTACTTGCCGGAGCGGGATCGTATGCCTTCAAGATCACCTATGACGAGGACTACGCGCGCTACTCCCCGGGTGTGCTGCTGGAAATGGAGAACATCCGCCGTTTCCACGCCCGCGGCGACCTGCAATGGATGGACTCCTGCGCGGATCCAGGCAACTGGATGATGAACCACATCTGGCCGGACCGGCGCAGGATCGCGACGTTCGTCATGCCGGGCAGCAACTTCGCCGGACCGCTCTTCGTTCGCGCCATGCCGCTCATGCGAAGGCTGAAGCGGATGGCGCTCGGCGCGCCGATCCAGCCGGCGAGGGGTTGACCATGCCGCGCCTCGGCCGCCTGGCGCGGCACGTGAGGTCGGCGGCAGCGCATCGCCTTGAAAGCTGGCTCGAGCGGCGGATGGAGCGGCGCCTGGGCATCGACACCGCCGGGGTCGACCACGACCTCGCCCGGCTCGGCGTCCCTCCCGCGAGTCTCGCGCACGCGCATGCCTATCAGCCGGTCCAGCTCCGCGTCTTCGCCAGGATCCTTCGCGCCGCGCCGATCGAACCGGCCAATTACGTCATGGTCGATTTCGGCTCGGGCAAGGGCAGAGCGCTGATCCTGGGCGCGGAACATGGATTCAAGCGCTTGATCGGGATCGAGCTCGCGCCCGCGCTGCACGAGGCGGCGGTACGCAATGTCGCCGCCTACCGGCAACGCCGGCCGCAGGCACCCCCGATCGATCTGCACTGCGGCGATGCAGCCGCCTGGCCGATCCCGGAAGAGCGAGCGTTCATCTTTCTATACAACCCGTTTGCCGAACCGGTGGTGGCGAGGATTGCCCGGCGCCTGGACATCTCGCTGCGCCGGCAGCCGCGCGACACGCTGGTCGCCTACCGCAATCCCGTCCACGCGAGCGCGTTCGATGCCCTCGCCTGCCTGGAACGACTTCGCGCCAACCGCAGCTTCGCGCTGTACCGGGCGCGGCTTATACCCTCAACGCGTCGCGGATCTGCTGCAGGGCGGCCGGATCTTCGATGGTGGTGAGGTCGCCCGGATCGCGGCCCTCAGCGAGCGCCTGGATCGAGCGCCGCAGCGTCTTGCCCGAGCGGGTCTTCGGCAGCAGCGTCACGAAATGCACCGCCTTGGGCCGCGCGATCGCGCCGAGCTGCTTATCCACGGTCTGGAGCACTTCCTTCTCGAGGCGGGCGCGCGCAGCGTCGTCCAGGTTCGTTTTGGCGACCGCAAAGGCGAGCGGCATCTGGCCCTTCAGCGCGTCGGCCACGCCGACGACCGCGCACTCGGCGATGGCCGGGTGCATGTTGACCGCCTCCTCGATCTCGCGCGTGCCCAGGCGGTGGCCGGCCACGTTGATCACGTCGTCGGTCCGGCCGAGGATGAAGTAGTACCCGTCCTGGTCGCGGATGCCCCAGTCGAACGTCGAGTAGACCAGCTGGTCCCTGAAGTCCTTGAAATAGGTGTTCACGAACCGCTCGTCGTCGCCCCAGACCGTCGACATGCAGCCCGGCGGAAGCGGCGGCGCGACCGTCACCACGCCCTTCTGCCCGTCCTCGACTTCCTTGCCGGTGGTTTCATGCAGGAGCCGCACGTCGTAGCCGTACACGGGGAAGCTCGGCGAGCCCATCTTGAGCTTCGTCTGCTCCACGCCTGGAACCGCCGACAGGAGCGGCCAGCCGGTCTCGGTCTGCCAGTAATGGTCGATCACCGGGCGCCGCAGCGACTCGCTGATCCAGGTGTGCGTCGGCTCGTCGAGCGGCTCGCCTGCGAGGAAGAGATGCTTGAGCGAAGAGAGGTCGTACTTCGCGAGGTAAGCCGGGTCCTGCTTCTTGAGCACGCGGATCGCGGTCGGCGCGGAGAACATCACAGCGACCTTGTAGTCCTGCACGATCTTCCACCATACCCCGGCGTCGGGCCGGATCGGCACGCCCTCGTACATGATCGTCGTCACGCCGGCGATCAGCGGCGCGTAGATGATGTAGGAGTGCCCGACCACCCAGCCGATGTCCGAGGTGGTGAACATGGTCTCGCCCGCCTCGGCGCAGAAAATGCGCTTCATTGAAGAGGCGAGCGCCACTGCGTATCCGCCCACGTCGCGCTGCACGCCCTTCGGCCGCCCGGTGGTGCCCGAGGTGTAGAGGATGTAGGAAGGCTCGCTCGATTCGAGCCAGGCGCACGGCACCTCGGCGCCGCGGTGCTTTTCGGCCAGCGACTTCCAGTCAACGTCGCGCTCCGGCACGACGGGAAGGCGCTCGTCCAGCCCGCGGTTGAAGAGCAGCACCTTGCGCGGCGGGTGCTTGGCGAGCTTGAGCGACTCGTCCACCAGCGACTTGTAGAGCACCGCTTTTCCCATGCGGCTGCCGCCGTCGGCGGTGACCATGAGCGCCGGCTTTGCGTCGTCGATGCGCGCGGCGAGGCTCGCCGCAGCGAAGCCGCCGAACACCACCGAGTGGATCGCACCGAGGCGGGCGCAGGCGAGCATGGCGAACGCCGCCTCGGCGATCATCGGCATGTAGATGATGACCCGGTCGCCCTGCTTCACGCCGAGCTCGCGCATCATCGCCGCGACGCGGTTCACCTCGTCGAAGAGCTGACGGTAGGTGTACGAGCGGGTCGCGTTGACCTCGGTCGAGATCCAGATCAGCGCCTTCTGCTCGCCGCGCGCCGCGAGATGGCGGTCGATCGCGTTGTGGCAGAGGTTGGTCCTGCCGCCGACGAACCAGCGTGCGAACGGCGGCCTCGAGTAGTCGAGCACCTCGGCAAACGGCCGCTGCCAGTGGATCAGCCCTGCTTCCTCGGCCCAGAAGCTCGCGCGCTCGGCGAGCGAGCGGCGATGAAAATCGCGGTAGTTGCCCATGCGGCGCCTCTCAGGTTGCCGCTATGGTAACCAACCGGCTCCGGTGCTTTTGATCTAGATCGAAACTTTCGCGATTTCCCGGGCCGCCAGCACCTTCACGACCTTGTCGAGGAAGCCCCTGAGGACGGCCTCGCTGGCGTCATCGAGCTGCTTGGGATCGGCGTTCTCGAGCATCTCGAGCGCGCGTCCTACGTCATTCCGCGGCGCCGCAGGCTCGAGACTGAGTGCCGGCGTCTGAACCGACGACGCGGACGCCTTGGGCGCGGCGGCCGCCGCAGCGGGCGCGGCAGCCTCGGGCTCGCCGACGATCGGCTCGGCCGGGCGCGAGCCCGCGGCCTGCACCCGCTGCAGCGCGACCTTCATCAGGTCCTCAATCGAAGGCGTGGCCGCGGCAAGCGAAGCGAGGCCGAAGCTGGTGCGGATCTTGAGGACCTTGTTGTTGTGGCGCACCTGCGCGCTCTCGAGCTGAGCGTGCAGGCGGCGCGCAAACGCCGTCATCTGAGGCGCGGCCGCGCCGGCGGAGATCACCATGAACGTGGCCTCGGCGACTCTTCCGAACGAGTCCTCGGTGCGCAACATGCCCTGGATCATCTTGGCGATGCGCGCGAGGACCTGATCGGAGACTTCCTTGCCGGCGTCGCGCGTCGCCTCGGCGTGGCTGTCGACGCGGAACGCCATGACCGAGAGCTGTCCGCCATGGCGCCGGGCATGCGAGAACTGCCGGCGGGCCTCGCCGAGCAGGCTGGCCGAGGTCAGGGTCCCGGTCAGGGGATCCTGGGTCGGCGCCGCCGGCTGCTGCGCAGCGGCCTGGATAGTCGCGATCTCCTGCGTGGCGCTAGCCTGTGCCGGCGCAAGCTGGGCTGCCGCGGCCGCCACCGCGGCAGCGTGCGCCGCGGCCGGCTGCGGCGCCGCCTCGGGACGCGGGTTCGGCTTGACCGTGCGCAGCGTTTCCTCGATCCGGGCGAGGACGTCGGGCGCCTCGGCCGACTTGGAGATGAAATCGTTGGCGCCGGCCTGGCGGGCTCGGCTGTTCGCGGCCTGGTCCTGGCTGCCCGAGATCACGATCACGGGGAGCTTGCGGATGCGCTCGTCCTTGGCGCCGCGAATCAGGCGCAGCAGGCCGTAGCCGTCGAGCTTCGGCATGTCGAGGTCGGAGAACACCATGACGATCGAGCTGTCTTCCTGGATCGTCTTCCAGGCGGCGTCGCCGTCGACCGCCTCGAGGACCACGAAGCTCGATCTCAGAATGCGGTTGAACGTGGTGCGGACGAACTTCGAGTCGTCCACGATGAGTACACGCTTCTCCGCGGTCTCCGTCGCGTTCCCCATTTGATCCGTGGCGCTCCCCAGCGCGCCGCCAAGGCCGGCGGCTAATGCTTGAATTATCCGCCCGTCGCCCCTGGGAGCGGTCGTCACGAAGTTCTAAATCTCGTTAAACTTCGTGCACTTAGGTGTGAAAAGGCGGACCTTTGTCACACCCCGCCGGGGTCGTTTCGCTCAGTCGCTGAGGTCGACCACGATCCGCCCGGTGACTTTCGCGCCGATGAAGTCGTCGAATACCTTCGGCAGCTCGGCAAAGGGGATGGTGCGCGCCAGCTCCTTGAAGAGCGGCGGCTTCATGTCGCCTGCGAGGCGGCGCCACACGTTCGCGCGTACCTCCGGCGGCACGCTTTCTCCCGAGTTGATGCCGAGCAGGCTCACGCCGCGCAGGATGAAGGGCATCACCCAGGTGTGAACCTCCGCGCTTTGCGCGAGACCGATGGAGGCGATGGTGCCGTTGTCCTTCATGGTGCTGGCGATCCACGACAGCACCGGCCCGCCGAGGTTGTCCACGGCGCCGGCCCAGGTGGCCTTGTCGAGCGGTTTGATCTTCTCGAGGTTAAGCGATTGCCGAAGCAGGATCTCCTTCGCGCCGAGCTTCTTCAGCCAGTCCGCCTCGCTCTCCTTCCCGGTGAGGGCGACCACGTGATAGCCGAGCCTCGAAAGCGCCGATACGGCGATGGAGCCGACGCCCCCGGTGGCGCCGCTCACGATCACCGGCCCATTGGCCGGCCGGAGGCGGTTCTCCTCCATGCGCACGATCCCGATGCCCGCGGTGAAGCCGGCGGTGCCGAACGCCATCGCCTCCCAGAGCGACATGCCGCGCGGCAGCGCGACCAGCCACTCGCCGGGCACGCGCGCGTACTGCGAGTAGCCGCCGTGGTGCGAGACGCCGAGGTCGTAGCCGACGCCGAGGACCGCATCGCCCTTCGAGAAGCGCGCATCGCTCGATGACACCACCGTGCCGGAGAAATCGATCCCGCCGATGCACGAAGGCCGGCGCAGGATCCTGCCCTTGCCGGTGGCGGCGAGCGCGTCCTTGTAGTTCACGTCCGAGTAGGCGACCCGCACGACCACGTTGCCGGGATCGAGATCCTCGAGGCTGCACTCGACGAACTCGGCGCGGATCTTCTTCTCCGGCGTCTCGGTCAGCCTGTAGGCCTTGAACCTGTCCATGCGCTTCGCTCCTTACTCCGCCTTGATGCGGGCTTCCTTGACCACGCGGGTCCACTTCGCGGTTTCCGCGCTCATGAGCTGGGCAAATTCCGCCGCCCCCATGCGCAGCGGCTCGGCGCCCTCGAGCTCCAGGCGCTTGCGGGTGTCGGCCGAATCCAGGATCGCGGCGATATCCTGCTGCAGCCGCTCCACCACCGGCGCGGGCGTGCCCAGCGGGGCCACGATTCCCCACCAGTTGGTGGCTTCCGCGCCGGGCACCCCGGCCTCGGCGAACGTGGGAACCTCGGGCAGCGCCACGAGCCGCTTCGAGCCGCCGACGCCGAGGGCCTTCAGCTTGCCCGAGCGCACGTGCGGCAGGTTCTGGATCACGCTGCCGACGTTCATCTGAACCTGGCCCGCGATGGTATCGGTGAGCGCCGGGCCGCCGCCCTTGTACTGGACGATCACGATGTCGATCCCGGCCTGCAGTCGGAAGAGCTCGGTGGCGAGGTGCTGGAAGCTGCCCGGGCCGGCGGCGCTCGCGTTCAGCTCGCCTGGCTTCTTCTTGGCGAGGGCGACCAGATCCGTGAGCGAATTCACCGGCATCGAGGCCGGCACCACCAGCAGGCTCGGACCGGTCGCGATCGAGGACACGGGGGCGAACCACTGCAGCGACTCGGCCGGCATGCGGCCGAGCGCGATGCTGACCGGATAGCCCACCGACACCAGCAGCAGCGTGTAGCCGTCCGCGCGCGCCTTCGCGGTGGCGTTGATGCCGACGATACCGCCGCCTGCACCGCTATTCTCGACGACCATCGTCTGGCCGAGCCGGTCGGTGAGCTGCGCGGCGATCACCCGCCCGACCACGTCGTTGCTGCCGCCCGGCGGGAACGGGATCACCAGCCGGACCGGCCTGGCGGGGTACGGCTGCGCCGCCGCGAGGCCGGCGAGCACAAAGACAGCGAGAAACCCTGCGACCCACTTGATCGATGTCATACCGGCTCCGGCTATATTCTTGCACTCATGCGATACGAGACCAACTTCCGTTCCATCCGGGACCAGGTGAGCGCCGAGGAATGGCAGGCGCGAGTCGACCTCGCGGCGTGCTATCGCCTGGTCGACTACTACGGGATGACCGATCTCACCTACAACCACATCACCGCGCGCGTTCCGGGGCCACAGCACGAACAGCGGCATCATATCCTCATCAACCTGTACGGTCTTACCTACAAGGAGATCACGGCCTCGAGCCTCGCCCGGATCGACCTCGACGGCGAGGTGCTCTGGAAGCCCGACACCGACTACTACGTGAACCGCGCCGGCTACGTGATCCACGGCGCGATCCACCGCGCCCGCAAGGACGTGAGCTGCGTCCTGCACACGCACACGCGCGCCGGAATGGCGGTGGCGGCGATGAAGTGCGGCCTGCTGCCGATCAGCCAGACCTCGATCCGCTTCGAGAACCACATCGGCTACCACGACTACGAGGGGCCGGCGATCGAGCTCGCCGAGCGCGAGCGGCTGGTGAAGAACCTCGGCGCGCACGACGCGATGATCCTGCGCAATCACGGGCTGCTGACCTGCGGCGCGACCATCCAGCAGGCCTTCAACACCATGTACCAGCTCGAGCTCTCTTGCCGCACGCAGGTCGACGCCATGGCCGCCCGCACCGACCTCACGCTTCCCTCCAGGGAGGTGCTGGAAAAAACCGCCCATCTCTACCAGCCCGGCACGCGCCGTCCGTACGGCGTGCTCGAGTGGCCGGCGATGCTGCGCCTGCTCGAGGCCGAGCAGAGAAGCTCCGCCTTTCCGCCCTACTGGACCTGAGCCCGGCGGCGCTCGGTCTGCAGGTATTGCACCGACTGCATTTCATTCAGGCGGCTCACGCTGCGCTGGAACTCGGCGCTGTTCTCGCCTGCCGGGAAGAGCTGCTCGGGCTCGGCTTCGGCCGACACGACCAGGTTCACGCGGTCGTCGTAGAGCACGTCGATCAGCCAGGTGAAGCGCCGCGCGGCGTCGGCGTTCTTGGGCGACATCCTCGGCACGCCGGACAGCATGATGGTGTGGAAACGCTGCGCGAGGTCGACATAGTCGGCATACGAGCGCGGTCCGCCGCACAGCACCTGGAAATCGAACCACACCAGCCCGCCGGCGCGCCGGCGGTAGGGGATGGAGCGTCCCTCCACGTCGAGCGGATGGCGCTCTTCTTCGACGTCTTTCAACGTATCGAATATTCTTGGCAATTCGCTGTCCGTACCGATGTGGTAAACCTTCAGGCGCTCCATCTTCAGGCGCCGGTAGTCGATGCCGCCGTCGACCTCGATCACGTCGAGCCGCTTCTCGATGAGCTCGATCGCGGGCAGGAAGCGCTCGCGCTGCAGGCCGCTCGGGTAGAGCGCGTCCGGGCGATAGTTGCTGGTCATGCAGAACACCACGCCGCGGTCGATCACCTGCTCGAGGTAGCGGCCGAGGATCATGGCGTCGGCGATGTCGGAAACATGGAATTCGTCGAAGCAGACCAGGCGATAGCGCCGCGCCGTGCGCGCCGCCACCTCCGCGAGCGGGTCCTCGGCTCCCTTCAGCAGGTTCATCTCGCGGTGGATCTCGCGCATGAAGTGGTGGAAATGCACCCGGCGCTTGCGCACCAGCGGCAGGCACAGGTAGAAGCTGTCCATGAGGAAGCTCTTGCCGCGTCCGACCGGCCCCCACAGGTACACCCCGCGCGGCAGCGGCGGCTTGACGATCAGGCGCTTGAGCGCGCTCGAGCGCCGCGCCTTGTAGGCGCTCCACTCCTCGAAGAGCTGCTGCAGCCGCTCCACCGCGCGCCACTGCGACGAGTCGGCGACGAAGCCGCGCCGGTCGAGCTGCTGGCGGTAGAGCGAGACGACATCCTGGGTCACGGAAGCTTGGCGATCAGCTCTTGCGCGCTGCGCTCGACCAGCCGGCGCAGCATCAGCGGCTCTTCGGTGGTGCTTTCGCGGGTGATGCGCAGCTCCTGCATCGCCTCCCACGCGATGGAGCCGTCGCGCGTGTCCCAGATCTGGAAGAACAGGCGCAGGTCCGCGTACTGAGTGTCCACCAGCCTGAAGCCGAGAAAGCCGAAGCGGTTCTTCGAGCTTTCGTTGAAATTCTGCAGCTTGAGTTGCGCCAGGTACCGCGTGCCGGTCGCCGCGCCGACGCGACGCAGCGCCTCGCCCGGAAAGAGCCCCGTGTCGCGGTAGTCTTCGTACATGCGCCTGTAGGTCTCCGAGAGCCCGGCCTTGTTCACCGCGCCGAGGGTCGCCGCGAGCGGGATCACCTTGAGCCCCGGCCGCTCGGCCTTGAGGATATCGGTGAAGGTGAGCGCCACGGCCTCCTTCTCCTGCTCCTGGCCTGTGACGGTGGAGGGCGTCATGAAAGCGATCCCCGCCGCCTCCAGGTCTCCCTTGGAGAGCGAGATCACCTGCTCGTTCACCTTGGGATAGTAGAGCAGCCCCGTCGAGCATCCCGCGAGCAGCGCGGCCGCGAGCGCGAAGACGATCGTCCGCGCGCTCATCCGTTGAGCGAGCGCTTTTCGACCCCGAGCGCGGCCTCGCGCATCACCTCGGACATCGAGGGATGAGCGTGGCAGATGCGCGCGATGTCCTCGGAGGAGGCGCCGAACTCGATCGCCACCACCGCCTCGGCGATGAGCTCGCTCGCGAGGCTGCCGATGGCGTGCACGCCGAGGATGCGGTCGCTCGCGGCGTCGGCGAGGATCTTGATGAAGCCTTCCGGCTCCTCGCGGCCGAGGGCGCGGCCGTTGTAGGCGAACGGGAAGCGGCCCGCCTTGTAGGCCACGCCCTCGCCTTTCAGCTGCTGCTCGGTCTTGCCGACCCACGCGATCTCGGGCGCGGTGTAGATCACCCACGGGATGGCGTCGTAGTTCACGTGGCCGTGCTGGCCGGCGATGATCTCCGCGACCATCACCCCCTCGTCCTCGCCCTTGTGGGCGAGCATCGGGCCGCGCACCACGTCGCCGACGGCATACACGCGCGGCAGCGCGGTCCGGCAGTTCTTGTCCACCTCGATGAAACCCTTCGCGTCCAGCTTGAGGCCCACGTTCTCGGCGCCCAGATCGTCCGTGTTGGGCGCCCGGCCCACCGAAATGATGAGCCGGTCGCACTCGAAGACTTTACTTGACTTATCTGCTGCAGAATATTGAATATTGACGCCTTTCTTTGACTGAACGACCTTGGTGATGGAGACCCCGAGCTCGATGTCGAGGGCTTGCACCTTGGTGAAGATCTTCCAGGCCTCGTTCGCCACGGTCTCGTCCGCCGCGCCGAGGAAGGTCGGCAGGGCTTCGAGCACCTTCACCTTCGACCCGAGGCGCCGCCACACGCTGCCGAGCTCGAGTCCGATCACCCCGGCCCCGATGACGCCGAGGCGTTCGGGCACCGAATCGAATGCGAGCGCGCCCTCGTTGTCGCAGATGGTCTTGTTGTCGACCGGGATGCCCGGCAGGTGCCGCGCCTTGGACCCCGTGGCGATGATGACGTTGTTCGCCTCTACGGTTTCGGAATCGACTTGAATCTTCCAGGTGGTGCCGCCCGAGACGAGCCGGCCGTGGCCCTGCAGCCAGGTGACCTTGTTCTTCTTGAAGAGGCCGGCGATCCCGGAGGTCATCTTGCCGACGATCCGGTCCTTGCGCTCCAGCATCGTCTTCAGGTCGAACTTGACCCCGCTCGCGGTGATGCCGTGCGCCTTGAACTGGTGCAGCACGCGCTCGTAGTTCTCCGAGGACTCGAGGAGCGCCTTCGACGGGATGCAGCCGACGTTGAGGCAGGTGCCGCCGAGCGCGTATTCACCCTTCGGGGTTTTCCATTTTTCGATACACGCGGTGGACAGACCCAGCTGCGCGGCGCGGATGGCGGCGATGTAGCCCGCCGGGCCGGCACCGATCACGACCACGTCGAAGGACTTCATATCTCGAGGATCAGGCGCGCCGGATCCTCCAACGCTTCTTTAATACTCACTAAGAACAAAACGGCTTCCCGGCCGTCGATGATCCGGTGATCGTACGACAGCGCGAGGTAGTTCATCGGCCGCACCACGACCTGGCCCGCCTCCACCACGGCGCGCTCCTTGGTGGCGTGCACGCCGAGGATCGCCGACTGCGGCGGGTTGATGATCGGGGTCGACAGCATCGAGCCGAACACGCCGCCGTTCGAGATCGAGAAGGTGCCGCCGGTGAGCTCCTCGATCGCGAGCTTGCCGTCCTGGGCGCGCTTGCCGAAGTCGGCGATCTTCTTCTCGATCTCGGCGAAGCTCATGCGGTCGGCGTCGCGCAGGATCGGCACCACCAGGCCGCGCGGGCTGCCGACCGCGACGCCGATGTCGAAGTAGCCGTGGTAGACGATGTCGGCGCCGTCGATCGAGGCGTTGACCACCGGATAGCGCTTCAGCGCGTGCACCGAGGCCTTGACGAAGAACGACATGAAGCCCAGGCGCGTGGCGTGCTCCTTCTCGAAGCGCTCCTGGTACTTCTTGCGCATCTCCATGACCGGCGCCATGTTGACCTCGTTGAAGGTCGTGAGGATCGCGGCGGTCGACTGCGACTGCACCAGGCGCTCGGCGACCCGCTGGCGCAGGCGCGACATCGGCACGCGCTGCTCGGGGCGGCCCGACAGCAGCTGCTCGACGTTGATCGGCGGCGGCGGCTGCTGGAGGGCTTGCCTCTGAACGGCCGCCGAAGGCACCGCCGCCGGCGCCGACGAAGCTCGGGAAGCCTGTTGCAGCACATCGCCCTTCGTCACCCGGCCGTCGCGGCCGGTGCCCTGGATCTTCGAGGTATCGACGCCTTTCTCCGCGGCGATCTTCTGGGCCGCCGGCATCACCGGCGCAGGCGCTTTTGCAGCCTGAGCCGGCTGTGGAGCCGCGGCGGGTTTGGCCGCGGTCGCGGCGGCCGTGGAAGAAGGCTTGCCTTCGGTGTCGATCTGCGCGATCACATCGCCCGACCCCACCGCGTCCTTGGCCTGCTTGAGGATCTTCACCAGCACGCCGTCGGCGGGCGCCGGCAGCTCGAGCACCACCTTGTCGGTCTCGATGTCGATCAGGTTCTCGTCGCGCTTGACCGGTTCGCCTTCACTCTTGTGCCAGTCCAGCAGCGTCGCCTCGGCGACCGACTCCGAAAGCTGCGGCACTTTCACTTCGATGATCATTGCTGCTTCCCCGTTCAGTTTTTCCCCGGCTTCGGCTGAGCTTCCACCGGGTTCGCGAAAAACCAGCGAGTAACTCGCCGGGATCCAGACTGCTCTACTTGTACTTGCCGAAAGCCTGCTCGACCAGCTGCTTCTGCCTTTCGTTGTGGCGCGCCATGTAGCCGGTCGCGGGCGCCGCCGAGGGCGGGCGGCCGGCGTAGAGAAGCTTCTGCTCGTCGCGCATGTTCTCGCGCAAATAGTGCGCGATCTGGTACCAGGCGCCCTGGTTCTGCGGCTCTTCCTGGCACCACACCACCTCGGCCGCGTGCGGATAGCGCTTCACCTCGGCCTCGAACTGCTTGTGCGGGAAAGGATAAAGCTGCTCGACGCGAATGACCGCCGTGTCGGTCCTCTGCAGCTCCGTCCTCTTGGAGACCAGGTCGTAGTAGACCTTGCCGCAGCAGGCGATGATCCGCTTCACCGCTTTCTCCTCGACCGCGGTGGTGTCGGGGATCACGGTCTGGAACGAGCCGTTGGCGAGCTCGTCGATGGCGGAGGCGGCCTCCTTCTTGCGCAGCAGCGACTTCGGCGTCATCACGACGAGCGGCTTCCTGAACGGACGCAGCATCTGCCGGCGCAGCAGGTGAAAGACCTGGGCGGCGTTCGAAGGCACCACCACCTGCATGTTGTGCTCGGCGCACAGCTGCAGATACCTTTCCAGCCTCGCCGACGAGTGCTCCGGGCCCTGCCCTTCATACCCGTGCGGCAGGAACTGCGTCAGGCCGCACACCCGCCCCCACTTGGTCTCCCCAGAGCCGATGAACTGGTCCATCACCACCTGGGCGCCGTTGGCGAAGTCGCCGAACTGCGCCTCCCAGATGACGAGCGCGTTGGGCTCGGCGCTGGCGAAGCCGTACTCGAAGCCGAGCACCGCCTCCTCCGACAGCACCGAGTCGATCACTACGAAGTCGCCCTGGTCCTTGCCGATGTTCTGCAGCGGAATGTAGCTGCCCTCGTCCCAGCGCTCGCGCTCCTGGTCGTGCAGAACCGCGTGGCGGTGCGCGAAGGTGCCGCGACCGGAATCCTGTCCCGACAGCCGCACGTCGTAGCCGTTGGAGAGGAGCGACGCGTAGGCGAGCGTCTCGGCCATGCCCCAGTCGACCGGCAGCTTGCCGGCGGCCATCTGCCTGCGGGCCTCGATCACGCGCGCTACGGTCGGGTGCAGCTTGAAATCGGCCGGCACGCTCGTCACCCGCTCGGCCAGCCGTTGCAGCTCGGCGAGCGGCACGTGGGTGTCGGCGGCGTCGGTCCACCTGGAATTGAGGAACGGCGCCCAGTCGACCGCGAACTTGCTCTTGAAGTTGGACAGCACCGGGCTCACGGTCTGCTTGCCGGCGTCGAGGGTCGCGCGGTAGTGCCGGATCATCTGTTCGGCCTCGTCGGCGCCGATCAGGCCCTGCGCGGCGAGGCGATCGGCATAGAGCTTGCGCGTGCCCGGGTGCTGGGTGATCTTCTTGTACATGAGCGGCTGCGTGACCGCCGGCTCGTCCTGCTCGTTGTGGCCGAGCTTCCTGAAGCAGACCAGGTCGATCACCACGTCCTTGTGGAACTGGCGCCGGAAGTCGAGCGCGAGCTGCGTCACGAACAGCACCGCCTCCGGATCGTCGCCGTTGACGTGCAAGATCGGCGCCTCGACCATCTTCGCCACGTCGGTGCAATAGAGCGTGGAGCGCGTGTCGCGCGGGTCCGAGGTCGTGAAGCCGATCTGGTTATTCACGATCAAATGAATCGTTCCTCCCGTGCCGTATCCACGGGTACCGGACAGGTTGAGCGTCTCCATCACCACGCCCTGGCCGGAGAACGCGGCGTCGCCGTGGACCAGGATCGGCAGCACCTGGTCGCCGGTCTTGTCGTCTCGGCGGCGTTGACGCGCCCTGACCGATCCTTCCACCACCGGATTGACGATCTCGAGGTGCGAGGGATTGAACGCGAGGGACAGGTGCACCGGTCCGCCGGGCGTCGAAATATCCGACGAGAAGCCGTTGTGGTACTTGACGTCGCCCGAGGGCAGCTCGTTCGGCTGCCTGCCCTCGAACTCGAGGAACAGGTCCGCCGGCATCTTGCCGAGCACGTTCACCAGCACGTTCAGGCGCCCGCGGTGTGCCATGCCGAGCACGATCTCCTGCACGCCGTTCGCGCCGGCGCGCTGGATCAGCTCGTCGATCGACGGGATCAGGCTTTCGCCGCCCTCGAGCGAGAAGCGCTTCTGGCCGACGTACTTGGTGTGCAGGTAGCGCTCGAGGTGCTCGGCCTCGGTCAGCTTCTGCAGCAGGCGCTTCTTCTGGTCGTTGCCGAGCTGCGGCGTCGCGCGCGTCGGCTCGATCCGCTCCTGGATCCACTGCCGCTGGGTCCGGTCGCTGATGAACATGTACTCGAAGCCGATGTTGCGGCAGTACGTGTCGCGCAGCGCCTGTAACAGGGTCCGCAGCGACACGCGGTCCAGGCCGACGTAGGAACCCGAGTTGACCACCTGCTCGAGGTCGGCCTCGGTCAGGTCGTAGAAGCCGGGCTCGAGCTCGGGCTGCGGCGGCCGCGGCATGCGCTTCAGCGGGTCCACCGTGGCCCAGCGCGCGCCGGAAATGCGGTAGGCCGTCACCAGGAGCAGCGCCGCGACCTGGAGGCGCTCCGGGGCTACGGGTTCCTGCGGTAACGTGCGTTGAGAGCCTCCGAGCTCGCCGCGCTTCGCCCTTTGCACGAACGATTCCACCACCGGCGCGTGCGCCACGTCTTTCGCGCTCGAGCCCGGGACCTGCTGCAGGCGGTCGAAGTAGTCGCGCCACTCCTCGGGCACCGAGCCCGGGTGGACGAGGTACTGCTCATAGAGCTCCTCGATGAACGGCGCGTTGGCGCCGAAGAGGTAGGAGCTGTCCAGGAACTCGCGCATCACGCTCGCCATGAGGCTTCCTATCGCTGATCGATCGGCTTGACGTCGCGCTTGGCCGAGCCCTTGAACAGCTGGCGCGGCCGGCCGATCTTGTACTCCGGATCGGTGATCATCTCCTGCCACTGCGCGATCCAGCCGATGGTGCGCGCGAGCGAGAAGATGCAGGTGAACATCGCCACCGGGATGCCGAGGGCGCGCTGCACGATGCCCGAATAGAAGTCGACATTGGGATAGAGCTTGCGCGACACGAAATACTCGTCCTCGGTCGCGATCTTCTCCAGCGCGAGCGCCAGCTTGAAGATGCGGTCGTTGTGCAGGCCGAGCTCGTTCAGCACCTCGTGGCAGGTCTCGCGCATCAGCTTCGCGCGGGGGTCGTAGTTCTTATAGACGCGGTGGCCGAAGCCCATCAGGCGCACGCCGGAATTCTTCTCCTTCACCTTGCGGATGAACTCGGGCACCTTGGAGACGTCGCCGATCTCCTCCAGCATCTGCAGCGCGGCTTCGTTGGCGCCGCCGTGCGCCGGGCCCCACAGCGAGGCGATGCCCGCGGCGATGCACGCGTAGGGATTGGCGCCGGAGGAGCCGCACAGCCGCACCGTCGAGGTCGAGGCGTTCTGCTCGTGGTCCGCGTGCAGGATGAAGATGCGGTCCATCGCGCGCACCAGCACGTCGTTCACCTTGTACTCCTCGGCCGGCACCGCGAACATCATGCGCATGAAGTTCGCCGTGTACGAGAGGTCGTTCTTCGGGTACACGAAGGGCTGGCCGATGGAGTACTTGTAGGACATCGCGACGATGGTCGGCATCTTGGCGATGAGGCGGAACGCCGAGATCACCCGGTGGTGCGGGTCGTTGATGTCGAGGGCGTCGTGGTAGAACGCCGACAGTGCCCCGACCACGCCGACCATCACCGCCATCGGATGCGCGTCGCGCCGGAAGCCCTGGTACAGGCGCGCGAGCTGCTCGTGCACCATGGTGTGGTGCGTCACGATGTCGACGAACTCGTCCTTCTGCTTGCGGTTGGGGAGCTCGCCGTACTGCAGCAGGTAGCAGACCTCGAGGAAGTCGCAGGTCTCGGCGAGCTGCTCGATCGGGTAGCCGCGATAGAGCAGGACGCCCGCGTCGCCGTCGATGAAGGTGATCGACGAGCTGCAGCTCGCGGTCGACAGGAACCCCGGGTCGTAGGTGAACATGCCCGACCTTCCGTACAGCGTGCGGATGTCGACGACCTCGGGGCCGAGCGTTCCGTCGAGCACCGGGAAGTCGAGGGTCTTGCCGTCGGGAAGCTTGAGCGTCGCGGTCTTGTCGGCCATGGTGGTCATCCTAAGCGGCGCGGAGGCGCGCCACGATGCGGGCGTGCTGCGGGTCGTAGTCGTTGCTGCGCCCGATCACGATGTCCCACAGGTCGTCGTCGGGCAGCTCGAGGAGGGCATTCAGG
>Ga0075429_100000056_pt1 | contig 53996 bp, 46 predicted proteins | sample RhiMetdeltSRZDD3_FD_75295 | JGI IMG/M metagenome (GOLD analysis project Ga0075429, IMG submission 75295) | Populus rhizosphere microbial communities from Tennessee, USA - Rhizosphere MetaG P. deltoides SRZDD3 | ecosystem: Host-associated > Plants > Roots > Rhizosphere > Soil | place: USA...
TCCCGTGGTGTCGGTCACGGCAATGAAGCGGCGTCCGCCCCCGTCGGCAATGGCAGGAGCCTCCGCCGCCCCGTGAGGGAATGAACGTGGAAATCCGGACAAGGGGGACAAGTCGGGGTTCCACGCGAGCAACGTTCCATCGGCACGCAAGGCGACCAAGTCGGATGCGAAGTCTCCGTCCAGATCGGCACAAAGGACTTCCCCCGCGAGCGGGCCGCCGGCGTCAACATGACGTGCATTGCCGTTTCCATCGATGAGGTGAATACCCCCCGCGGAATCGACGACCACTGCTTCCAGGCGCCCCGGATTCGCGAATCCCGCCACCGACAGAAAACGCACCGGTGGAGCGGTTATCGAGAGGTCTTGAACGATCCCGGCAAAGGGGTCGAGAAACAGCACGCGTTGCGTGGTTCCGGGGGCGGAACCGTCCGATGCGGCCGCGATGATGAGCGGACGCCCTTGTTCCAGCTCGCCGATCACCGGAGGCAAAAGGTTCACCCCCACCGAAAGCGTGGTGTCGGCGAGCACGGTCCCGCTCATCACCACCACACCCATGAGGTCCCCATCACTTCGCACTCCGGCCAACCACCGCTCGCCCGCGATTTCCCCGGCGGCCAGCTCCGTGAACGGCCAGGGTCCGGAGTGCGGGACCACCCCCGACGCGGATACATCCAAGGCCAGGGTGAACGTTTGCTGCGGAACGAGGATGGTCCGCATCGCAGCCGGCGGCGCGGCAATGAGGACCGGTGCGTGCGCGCCCCCGCCAAGGGTGACCGGCCAGCCGGGCGGCACAACGCCGTCCACCGTGCGTGCGTGTAGGGTGACCCCATCTTTCCAAACCAATAGCGGGCTCAGGCCTGAAATCTCCGCGGCCAGAACACGAACCCCGGGCGTGTCGTCATTCAAGAGCAGGCCGTTTTCCCACGCCGGAAGCGGTGCTCCCGTGCGGATATCGAGCACATCGAGCCGGACCAGGGAAACCAGACCCAGGGCGTTTCCAACCGGCAAAAGTCCTTGGGCAGGATGCGCCAGGTCCCAACCTCCGCCCAACGTCTCGATCGCGCGCGCGTAGTTGGCCAGGCCGCCTCCGAGCCCCGCCGCGTACTGGGGCTCGAGATCGCTCAAGTTGCGTGCGGTGTTCTTCATGGTCGCGCGCACCGTGGACGCTTGCGCCGTATCCGACACGGCGCAAAGCAGTGCGGCCAGTCCGGAAACTTGCGGTGCGGCAAACGAGGTCCCGCCGAACGGGTTCACGCGAATGACGGAATTCTGCGTACCGTAATCGAAATCGGTGGTCGGCATGCCGCGAAAGAATGCGGCGATATCCACCCAGCTTCCGTAGTTGCTGGCTACCGCCTTGTGCCCATCGATCTCGATACCGGCTACTCCAACGCAGCTTGGATGCGAGGCCAGAAATTCGATGGTCGTGCTGCTGGTGTGGTTGTTTCCCGCCGATCCGACCACGACCACGTTCATCGTATCCGCGGCGAACGCAATCGCGTCGCCCAAGCCATCCTGGTTCGCGCTATCCCAAGAGCAGTTCGCCACTCGCGCCCCGCGCAATGCGGCATAGTGCAGCCCTTGCGCGCAAAACGACATGAGTACGTACGCGCCACCATCCGAGCCCCGCCATCCCACGCGCACGGGGAGGATGTGTGCGGCCGGTGCGGCGCCGGCAATGCCGGAAGCGTTGTTCGAAATCGCGTTCACGAGTCCCGCCACTTGCGTGCCGTGACCGGCTTGATCGGAGGGATCGGCATCAGTGACGAATCCGTCCTCGCCTGGAGCGGGGCCTTGTCCCGGCCCCAGCGTCACGCCGGTCAGGTCCACGAAATCCCACCCCACCACATCGTCAATGTATCCATTGTGGTCGTCGTCGGACCCGGCGCTTCCTCCCACCTCCGGACCGTTCAACGTAATGACGCCGCCGGGTGGCAGCGGTCCTCCTAAATCTGGATGATGCCAATCGACTCCGGTATCCAGGATCGCGACAGTCACGTGACGATCGGCCGGCACAAACGGCCACGCACGAGCAGCGTCGAGGGAGAGCCCGCCGGGATTCCAGAGATGAAACTGGGGAGCCAGGCCATCCCCTCCCAAGAACCAGGGATCATCTGGCAGCGCTGACACCGAAAACACCTGGTCGTCCTCGGCGTTGGTCACGAGCGGCGAGGCGCGCAGAGCAGCCAACCAGGGCGCATTGGTGCCCAAAGGATGAGCGCCGGCTCGATCGGAGCGAAACCTGAGCACCAATATTTTCGAGAGCTCTCCCGTGGATCCGGGAAAGAGCGGTTCCACGCGCGGCCCGAACGCATCGCCCCCCGCAGGAACGGGAAGGTTAAGCCGACCCTCCGCGTAGGCGCGCGTGCCACGTTCGGAGAGGTGGACGATGACCCGGCCTTGGGCGGGACGAGAGAAGGCGGAACGCGGTGAGAGAGTGAGACACATCCCCGCGATCGCGATAGCGCAATAACGCGCTGCGACACGCATGCAACGAGTGTATCACGGGGCCTTGACGCCTTTTGCCCAGAGGCTTAGGTTGCTGGCCTTCCTTTTCGGAGGCACCCATGACACGAACCACGCGCGATCGGCTCAAGGAGATTCTGCTTCGAGAGAGCCTGCAGAGGGGCGATTTCATCCTCACCTCCGGCCAGAAGAGCTCCTTCTATCTCGACGTGCGGTGCACGAGCATGCATCCTGAAGGCGCCTACCTTTGCGCGACGCTTCTCCTCGACGCGCTGGAAGACATCGAGGTGAGCGCGGTCGGCGGACCGGTCCTGGGGGCCGCTCCCCTGGTCGGCGCCCTGGCCGCGGAGAGTTTTCGACGTGGTCGCCCCTTGCCCACCTTTCTCGTCCGCAAAGAGCCCAAAGGCCACGGCACGGCCAAGCTCATCGAGGGTTCGTTCCCGGTCGGCGGGAACGTGGCCTTGATCGAGGACGTGGTGACGACGGGGAGTTCGGTTCTGCGTGCGCTCGCTGTCGCTCGGGGCGAGGGCGCGACCGTCAAACGCCTCGTTTGCGTGGTTGATCGCGAGCAGGGTGGCGCCGAAGCGTTCGCGGAACAAGGGGTGGAGTTCCGGTCGCTGTTCAAGGTGTCCGAGCTTCTCGCCGTCTAACCCCTCTCTATGAGCGAGCGGCTTCGCTGTCCGCACTGCGGGCAACTCCTCGATCGCTACGATCAACCCCGCCTCACCGTGGATGCCGTGGTCATGAATGAACACGGCGAAGTGCTTCTCATCAAGCGTCGCAATCCGCCGCTCGGCTGGGCGCTTCCAGGGGGATTTGTGGACGTCGGGGAAACGCTCGAAGCCGCGGTAGCACGCGAGCTCACCGAGGAGACGGGCCTCGTGACTCTTTCAGTGCGGCAGTTTCACACCTACTCCGACCCGGCCCGCGATCCCCGGCATCACACCGTATCCACCGTGTTTCAGGTCAGGGCGAGCGGAGAGCCCCGGGCAAGCGACGACGCAATCGACGCCGCATACTTTCCTCCCCACGCTCTCCCCAAGCCGGTCGCGTTCGACCACGCTCGCATCATCGCCGACGTGGTGCAGGGTCACGCGGACCGTGGAAAGTGACGCAATCCCCTGTGCTAGACTGGGTCGGCTTGAAATGGGGCGGAGGTTGGGGGCCCGAGATAGCAGGTTGGGTGTTGCCGCAACCTGTTAAGGGGGTTTAATCCATGTTCGGAATCGGAACACAAGAACTGCTGATCATCTTCCTCATCGTGTTGCTCCTGTTTGGAGCCAACCGCATCCCCGAGATCGGGCGCGCCCTGGGTAAAGGCATTCGCGACTTCAAGCGAGCCACGCGGGATGTGGAAGACGGCCTCAAAACTGATGATGACAAGCCCCAAAGCCGCATTCAGTCGCCGCCCACGGAGGCCAAACCGAAGTAGATCAATCCTCGTCCGCGGTTTGCCGCGCGCTTACGGTGGCCGGGGCGCCGCCCGATTCCTGAAGTAGTTCTAGCATTTTTTGTGCGGGGCGTGAGAGCACCCGTCGTTCTTTCCAGTACACGGTGATCGGCCGATCCATTTGCGCTTCCGGTACCTCGATCACCTTGAGCAGCTTTTGCTTGAGCTCGAGTCCCACGGAAATCTCCGGCAAAAACGCCGCTCCCATCCCTTCCAGAGCCAGTTGCTTGATGGCCGCGGTGTTCGCGGATTCGATCACGTAGTCCAAAGGGAGGCCCAGGTTCTTGAAGTGGGCATCGATCAGCATCCGCGTCGGGGTGCCTGCTTCGTAGCCAATGAACTTCTGCCCGACCAGGTCGGAGAGCGTGACCGGCTTCTTCTTCGCCAGCGGAAGCTTGGGGTTGGTGACCAGTATCAAGTGGTTCTGCATGACCACCCTCGACTGCAAGAGCGGATACTGCCGGTTCCAGGTGATGAGGCTGAGCTCGACCTGGTTTTCCTGGAGCATCTCCATCACTTTGTTCGAGCTCTGCAGCTCCACGTGAATCTGAACGTCCGGATACCGGCGGCTGTACTCGGTGAGAATGCGGGGTAACAGATAGATACCGATCGAGTTCACGCTGGCAATGTTGAGCGGCCCCCGCACCTCGCGTTCGGCGAGCAGCATGGCCCGCCGCATCTCGTCGTACATCTCGAACATCTGGGAGGTATAGCGGAATACGATCTCCCCGCGCTCGGTGAGCTCCATTCCTCCTTTGGTCCGATTGAAGAGCGTCGTCTCGAGAGAATCTTCGAGCTGTTTGAGCTGGGTGCTCAACGCAGATTGCGCGATGAGGAGCTCCTTGGAGGCCTTGCTGACACTGCGGTGTACGGCGACGCGATAGAAATAGTAGAGGTGGTTGTAGTTGCAAGGGAGCACGGGAATCTCCTGGCGATGCAGTCCGCGCGAGTTTTGACGGGCGGCCAAGGAAAGTCAACTCCCCGCGCTTACCAGTACGCCAAGGGTCCCAGGCGACGGGCCTGGAGCTCCAAGAACGCCTCCTTCTCCTCCTCCCCTTCCGCCTCGCCCTTCCCCCAGCGCAAGCGCCAGAGATGGACGGCACGCTTCAGGAGTTCCGGCTCGACCGCGTTCTGGTGCGCCAGCCGCGTCCGTCGTAAGAACACATCCTCGAGTCGGACCGCGTCCTCGAGAGTGAACGCGCGCCGCACCAGATCCACGAGATCGTTTTCATCTCGATCGTCATCCGGGATCGGTTCGGTGCGAGTCGGCCGTTCCCCGGGGACGCGATCGAGCCATGTTTCGATGGTGTCCACCGCCCGTTCGGCCACGCTCCGATACGTGGTGTACTTGCCGCCCATGATGCTGAGCAGGTTTCCTGAACCATCGATGAGAAAACGCTCTTCTCGCGAGATATCGGAGGGCGATCCCTCCGCGGCCAGAAGCGGGCGCAGGCCGCAAAACGTACCCACCGGACGCCAGTGCTTCCATTCCGGAAACTGGCTGCGAAAGGCATCTCGCAGGTAAACGATTTCATTGCGCGTGGCGAGCGGCTCCTCGACCGGGGCGGGCTCATCCAGGTCCGTGGTCCCGAGGAGGCTCGTCTTGTTTCCAAACGGAAGGAGAAAGAGAACCCGGCCGTCTAGAGCGGCAAAGAAGAGACGCGCCGCGTCGTCGGCGCGGCGATCGAGCACGACGTGTGAGCCTCGGGTGAGGCGCAGCTGGGCACCCGCCCGCCGCGCCGAATCCCCCGCCAGAACGTCCGCCCAGGGGCCGGTCGCATTCACGAACGTGCTTGCCGAAACGACACCTTCTTCCCCGGTGAATCGGTCACGTACCCGCGCGGCGACCAGGTGATCGCCGCGTCGAATCCATTCCAACCATTCCACGTAGGACAGGGCGAGCGCCCCCTGCCGTCTCGCCTCCAGAATCACCCGCAGACAAAAGCGAGCATCGTCCACCATGGCGTCCTCATAGCGTGGTTCTCGCGTCCAAAAGCGAGAGGTGCTGAACGATCCGCCAAGCGCTCCGTAGAGGGCCACGCCGGCGCGCAGAACCAACGACGCCTGGCGTCCGGGAGGCGGCACGATCCGGAACTCGAGCGGATGCACCCAGCCCGGGGCGAGCGCCTTCGAACGCTCGCGCTCCGCCAAGGCTTCGCGCACCAGACGAACGGAGCCCTGGCGCAAGTAGCGAAGTCCTCCATGCATGAGCTTCGAGGAGCGACTGCTCGTTCCCGAAGCCCAGTCACCGCGTTCGATCAGTGCCACCCGGAGTCCACGGAGCGCGGCATCCCGAGCCACCCCGGCCCCGTGAATGCCTCCTCCCACCACCAGCACATCCTGATGCTCCTGAAGAAGACGATGCCATTCGGGGCGAGACAGAAGCGGCCTGGACGCGGCGAGGGTCATGCGCCGCCCGAAACTGCACCGCAATCGTGATAGGATGCCCGGCCACGGAGGTAAAGCGGCCCATGATCGAATACATCAACACTCAGCCGATCAAGGTCGGCATGCGGGTCAGCGTGCAACACAAGCTGGCTCGGGACCTGGATCAAACCCGGCCGGGCGGCCCGATCGAAACGCACTACGAGTATTTGCCGGGCAAGGTGACCGAGACCCGGGTGCTGCACGGGCGGCGTGAATTCAAGATTGCCCTCGAGCGTCCGCACCCCAGCGGACAGGAATGGTTCTGGCTCGGCGTGGTGTTCCCCTTCGGATCGGAGCCCCAAGAAACACATGCCCGAGCCTGATCCAGGGAAGGCGGCGGAAAACACCGGGGTCAATGATGCCGCTCGCCACGCTTCGGTGGAAAACGACTTTCGTCGCGTGTGTCCCAACTGCGGCGCCCTCCTCGTGGACCGCTCGTGCAAGAGCCGATGCCCGCGATGCCATTTTTTCACCGATTGTTCGGATCCGTGGTGATGCTGGCGTCGATCGGAAGCCTAACAGCCCGCGCGTTCGATATCCAAAGCCACGGGGTTGCCCCAGGCAAACTCCAAGACGTAGCATGGTATCGCGCTTAAGGAGCGGGGCCACCGCAATGGGCGAGGGAGGCCTCGGCACGAACCGAACATCGCCCGGCAGGAACGGACGGGGGGAGACGAAGGCATGACCTACATCATCGGGCAGCCGTGCATCGGCACCAAGGACTCGTCTTGCGTGGACGTGTGCCCGGTCGATTGCATCCATCCGCGCAAGGACGAAGCAGGGTTCGAGGCGGCGGAGATGCTCTACATCGATCCCGCGGAATGCATCGATTGCGGCGCATGCGAACCGGCCTGTCCGGTGGCGGCGATCGGCCCCGATGACGCTCCCATCGAAGGTGTGAGCGAAGATGAATGGAAACGATGGCTGGCCATCAACACCGATTATTTCAAGAAGTGATTACCCGAGGGAGCGGCGCCTAGCGCATCGTCCGTTCGCGGCCGGGCCGGTCCTCGATACGTCGAAGGAGATTCCGTGTCCACCGATCTCTTCATGAAGGAACGTCTGGCCGCGCAGGATCTCGAGCAGCGGTCCGTCAACGCGATTCGTGTCCTCTCTCTTGATGCGGTCGAACGCGCCCAGAGCGGTCATCCCGGCACCCCGATGGGCCTCGCCGACGTGGCCTACGTGCTCTGGTCCTCGTTTTTGCGGTTCGACCCCACGCGTCCGGACTGGCCCAACCGCGACCGGTTCGTGCTGAGCGCCGGGCACGCGTGCATGCTGCAGTATTCGATGCTCTACCTTTTGGGTTACGACCTTTCCCTGGAGGACTTGCGGCAGTTCCGCCAGTTCGGAAGCCGCACCCCCGGTCATCCCGAGAAGGGGCACACGGTGGGCGTGGAAACCACGAGCGGGCCCCTGGGACAAGGCATCTCCACCGCGGTGGGCATGGCGATTGCTGAGCGTCATCTCGCGGCTCGCCTCAACACGCCGGGGTTCAAGGTCATCGATCATCGCACCGTGGTCATTGCCTCCGACGGCGACATGATGGAAGGCGTGCAGGCCGAAGCCGCCTCGGTGGCCGGACACTTGGGGCTGGGGAAACTCATCGTCATCTACGACGACAATCGCATCACCATCGACGGCAGCACCTCGCTTGCCTTTTCCACCGAGGACGTGGCCGCGCGATATGCGGCCTACGGGTGGCATGTGTCTCACGTCGATGGTCACGATCGGACGGCGGTGCATGGCGCCCTTCTCGCCGCCGATGCGGACACCGAGCGGCCGTCGCTCATCGTGGCCCGCACGCACATCGCGATCGGGGCTCCCACGAAACAAGACACGGCGGAAGCGCATGGATCGCCGCTTGGGGCGGACGAAGCCAAACGCGTTCGTGAAGCCTATGGTTGGCCCGAGGAACCGTTCGTCATTCCGGAGCCGATCCGCAATCACTTCCTGGAGCTGGGGCGTGCGCATCTGGATCGGCGAAAGACCTGGGAGCAGACCTTCGTGACCTGGAAGGAACGGTTTCCCGAACGCGCGGCGATTTGGAACGCCATCCTCCACCCGGCTCCCCCATCCAACGAAGACGGACGTCCCGCCTGGAAACCGGGAACCATGGTTCCCACGCGCAAGGCGTCGCACAAATCGCTGGAGTGGCTGAAACCGCGCGTGCCCTCGATGCTGGGCGGCAGCGCCGATCTCACGCCCTCGAACCTGACCGAGACCGGAGGGGACGCGCCCTTTTCCAAGGACAACCCGTCCGGGCGCTACTTCCACTTCGGGGTCCGGGAGCACGCAATGGCCGCGATCATGAACGGTCTTGCGTTGAGTGGACTGCGACCGTATGGCGGCACGTTTCTCATCTTCAGCGATTACTTGAGACCCTCCCTGCGCCTGGCCTCGATCATGAAGACTCCGGTTGTCTACGTGTTCACCCACGACTCCATCTTCCTGGGCGAAGACGGCCCCACGCATCAACCCATCGCGGCCTTGCCGGCTCTTCGGGCGATTCCCGGCATGACGGTGATCCGTCCCGCCGATGCACCCGAAACGCTCCTGGCCTGGGAAGTCGCGCTGGAACGTGGCGGGCCGGTTGCACTCTGCCTCACTCGTCAGGATGTACCGGTGCTGGATCACGACGTGCCCGAAGTGGAAGATGACCTGCGGCGCGGCGCCTACATTCTCTTCGGCGGCCAAGGCCCGGCCGATCTCATTGCGTTCGCCACCGGGTCGGAAGTGTGGGTGACCCTGGAAGCGGCGCGCGTGGTGGCCAAGGACGGGTTGAAGGTGCGCGTGGTTGCGGTGCCCTCGTGGGAGCTCTTCTTCGAACAGGAGGCCGCGTATCAGGCCCGCGTTCTTGCTCCCGAGATCACGGCCCGGCTCGCCGTGGAGGCGGCCAGCCCGTTCGGTTGGGAACGCTTTGTCGGCATGAACGGCGTCATTCACGGCATCAACCGTTTCGGGGCATCCGCGCCCTGGAAGGTGCTCCAGAAGGAGTTCGGCTTCACGCCCGAGGCGATCGCGGACATGATGCGGCGGCTGGTTCGATCGTGAAGCCCTATCTCGATCTGCTCGAGAACATTCTGGACCACGGAACTCAACGATCGGATCGCACCGGCACCGGCACGTTGAGCCTGTTCGGGGTGCAAATGCGCATTCCGCTCGGGCAAGGATTCCCTCTCCTCACCACCAAGAAGCTCCACGTGCGGTCCATCGTCCACGAACTCTTGTGGTTCTTGCAGGGCGAAACCAACGTTCGTTCATTGCACGAACACGGCGTCACGATCTGGGACGAATGGGCCGATGCCCAGGGCGAGCTCGGTCCCATCTACGGCAAGCAGTGGAGAGCCTGGGAGGGATCAGACGGTCGCGTGTTCGACCAGATGTCGGCCGCCCTGCGACTCATTCGCGAGGAACCCACCTCGCGGCGCATCTTGGTGAGCGCGTGGAACGTGGCCGATGTGCCGCGCATGGCGCTTCCACCCTGTCACGTCCTTTTCCAGTTCTACGTAGCCAACGGGCGCCTGTCCTGCCAGCTCTATCAACGAAGCGCGGACGTGTTCCTGGGCGTGCCGTTCAACATCGCCTCCTACGCGCTCCTCACCCACATGGTGGCTCAGGTGAGCGATCTCGGAGTCGGGGACTTCATTCACACCTTCGGCGATGTGCACCTCTACCTCAATCACGTGGAGCAAGCCCGCCTTCAGCTCTCGCGGGAGCCGCGCCCCTTGCCTCGGCTCCATCTCAACCCCGACGTGCGCGATCTTTTCATGTTCCGCTACGAAGATGTCGAGGTCCTGGATTACGATCCGCATCCAGGCATCAAGGCACCCATCGCGGTCTAGCAGGTTTTTGTGATCGTTTCCCTCATCGTGGCCGTATCGGAAAACGGGGTGATCGGCCGCGACGGGCGGCTTCCCTGGAAACTGCCCGCGGACCTGGCGCGATTCAAAGCCGTGACCATGGGGCACCCGATCATCATGGGGCGGAAAACGTACGAGTCCATCGGGCGGCCGCTGCCGGGGCGCCAAAACATTGTCGTCTCTTCCCGACCTGACTTTTCACCGCCAGGAATCGAGGTCGTGCCGTCCTGGGAGGCGGCGCTCGAACGCGTTCGCGGGGAACCCGAGGTCTTCGTGATCGGCGGCGCAGCGCTGTTCCGAAAAGCGTTTCCTGATGCCGATCGACTCTACCTCACCTTGGTTAAAGGTGAGATCCAGGGCGACACATTCTTCGAGCTTCCCGACGCCTCCCACTGGAGGCTGGTGAGCGAGGAGTCTCGGCTCGCCGACCCGGATCACGCCTTTGCGCTCTCGTTTAAGACCTACGAGCGCGTTTGATTCTTCGGTCCCGGCTCCGGGGCCGGGCGGCCTTCCGGCCGCCACCGGCCCGACTCCCGGAGCGCTTGAACGATCAAGAACTCGATCTGCGCGTTCATGCTCCGCAAGTCGTCATCCGCCCAGCGGCGAAGCGCCTCGTAGAGATCGACTCGAAGCCGTAGGGGAAACGCGCGACGATCTGCCATCAGCTGCTATTGGTAGAGCGTTCCCGTGTTCACGACCGGTTGCGTGTTGTGCTCGCTGCAGAGCACGACGAGCAGGTTCGAGACCATGGTCGCCTTGCGCTCCTCATCGAGATGGATCACGCCCCGCTGGGAGAGCGAGTCCAGCGCCATCTCCACCATTCCCACCGCACCCTCGACGATCTTCGTGCGCGCGGCCACGACGGCGACGGCTTGTTGCCGGCGAAGCATGACCGCGGCAATCTCGGGCGCATAGGCGAGATGACTGATACGCGCTTCCAGGACCTCCACCCCGGCCTTCTCCAGACGTTCCTGAATTTCCGTCCGAAGCTGGGTCGAGATCTCGGCGATGTGTACGGAAAGCGATTTCTCGTCCGCTTCGTAGGCGACGTAGGGATAGCGCGTGGCCAGGTTTCGAAGCGCGGCTTCGCTCTGCACGTGCACGAAGTCCTTGTAGTCGTCCACGTTGAACGTGGCTTCCGCGGTGTCGACCACGCGCCACACGACGACGGTTGCGATCTCGACCGGGTTTCCCGAAGCGTCGTTTACCTTGAGCTTGCCGGTCTCGAAGTTTCTTACGCGAACGGAAACGCGTTTCTTCGAATAGAAGGGGTTGGCCCAGCGGAGTCCCGCTTCCCGCGCCGTTCCCACATACGCCCCGAAGAGCTGCAGCACACGAGCTTCGTTGGGATTGACCACGAAGAGTCCTCCCAAGACGAGCGCGGATGCGATGAACACGAGCACGATAAGCAGCACGACCGGAGCGCCGTGATGCGCCAGCCGGACGACCAGAAATGCCCCGAGCAGAAACCCGGCCAGGCCCAATACGAGCGGACCGTAGCCGGTCAGATAGGCCTTGGCTTTTTCGCGAATCATGGTTTGTGACCTCCTCCCCACCCGTCTTCCGGGTCGAGTGATATCACAACAATATCATTATAATGTCACGCAGTCCAGCGTTCGAGTCGCAAATCCTGTAACTTCAAGTATGAGTTAGTGTTTTCGGAGATCGAGGCCGCAGCTCGGGCAAAAGCTTGCCCCCGGAGGCACGGACTTGTGGCAGGAGCTGCAGGCTCCATCCGGGAGGCCGCTCCCAAAACAGGTGGGACAGGGACCGGGGGCGCTGGATCGCGGGCCGATGAAGGCTTGGGGCAACACGAGGCTCATTCCGGATCCCACGCCGACCCCATTACCGCTGCCGATCGAGGTCACAAACCGATGCGGTCGGTCGGCCGCGGTGGGTTCGCTCTGCCCTGCCGCATCGAGGGCGCGCTGCGCGTCATCGGTGGGCACGATGGAGGTCAAAAAGAAATCGATGAGGTCCACGCCAAAGCGAGCAAAGTCCTCGCGGAGTTCCAAACGCGTTTCGGTCGCGAACTCGCTGTAAAAGGCGGGCAGGTCCATGAGGCTGGTGAGGCGCCGGCTCAGAAGATCGTCGAAGCGGGCGACGATCGTTTCCTTGAGATACGCGTGCAAGTAATTGGAAACGAGCTTGCTGTCCGATCCAGCCAAAGATTCAATGAATCGCCCCGGGTCGGACACACGCATCGCGTACACGCCCGAAGCGCAAAGCTTGACCACGCCCAACTTGGGATCATGAAAGGCAGTGGGATGGGTGGATGTCCATTCCACTCCGGCGAACACCCCCTGATTCACGAAGTAAACTGCGGCGGGAAAGGGGCGGCCGTCGTCGGCAGACACATCCGGAGCCCGTAGATGCGGGAAGAGAGCGGGAGACAGCACGTGGCGGCCGGGGCCCAGAATCTCCAGTACCCTGCCGTCACGGAAGAACACCGCCGCCTGTTGCTCCAGGACGGTGGCCATCGAGCCCCAGGTGATGTCGACCCATCCAGTTTCGGGGACGCGGTGCGCGATTTCGTTCCGGGTCTCGTCATCGCACTGGATGCGACAGAGTAATGTGCCCACGGTTCAGCTCCTCAGGTAAGCCTCCCGCTCCTCGATAAGATCTTCGAGACCGATGATCGCGTCTCGAATGCCTTCGCGAGGCCAATCTGTGCGGCCGCGGCGGCTTTGTTGATCCCACGCCGCAGCCAGGCGATCCAGCTCCTCCAACACCGACCAGACCCCCGCGTCCAGGGCAACGAGGCCTTCGAACTCCTGAAGTTGAATCTTCCGGCGAGAAAAAAAGGAACCCGCGCCGGAGGGAACGAAACGGATCCGGTCTCGGTGGCGCTCCAGCACGCGCAACAAGCTGTTCGCTTGATCGGCGTCTTCAGCGGGGATCTCGCGCGCGGTTTGTGACAGCGCGCGCTCGAGACGTCCAAGGGTAAGACCAAGCTGTTGATGCACAGCCGAACGGATTGCGCGGTCTTCCTCTTCCGCCCGGTCGCGAGACTTATAGCCGGAGTACCCGGGCACGAGCGAGGCAATGCGTTCGGTGGCCCGGGCCAAGCCGCCCGAATCCAGGATCGGTTGTCGAGCCATCGGACCGTCCCCCTTTCCCGAGGTCGGTCCTAGGTATCGGCGATCCTGGCCGCGCGATTAGCCGGGGCTCGAAAGCTTCTTTCCAGGCCGCTTCTGGCTCACGGCAGCTTCACTGCCCGCACCACGCGTGTCTGTTTGCCCACCTGGGCCTTGAGGAAATACAACCCCGACGCGGCGATCTGCCCCTGGGCGTCCCGCCCATCCCAGGACAAGTCGAGATCTCCGGGGAGGCTCCCCGCCCAGATGCGTCGCACATGGCGTCCGCTTACGTCGTAGAGGTCCACCTGGCCCGGCGTGCCCGCGGAGGCGTGAATCGAGAACTGGAGCGCTCCCCGGAACGGGTTCGACCCGCGGACGGCAAGGAGCGGTACGGGTCGGGGCTCATCCTCGACTCCGGTCACCGACCGGCAACGGCTGTCCGAAATGGTGATGTTGTCCAGGTACCAGCCGTCGGCGGTCACCCCGGGATCGGTGAGGAGGCGGAAACGAACTCGCACCTTCTTGCTTGCATATGCGCTGAGATCGACCGTCTCGTGCACCCAGTCTCCGGGCGAAGCCGTCCCATCGCTCCACCCTGGGTGATCGCCCATGTCGTAACGGGCCACCTCGGTCCACTGGGTGCCGAAATCGGTAGAAACCTCGACAATGCCGAAATCGAAGTCATCTTCGGTGATACAGATCTGATCGAACTGCAGGTTCGTGTAGCCAGTGAGCTCGGTGGGTACAACGAGCATGGCCGAGACATCTTGATTATCCGAGTAGCTACCCGAAGGGCTGTCGGTCAACGAATAGGTTCCGGTCTTGGCCAGCGTGGCCGTGCGATCCCAGTTACCTTGGAGGAAGAACCCATCCGTTCCGCTCTCCAAACCATCGGAATTCGTGCAATCCAGAATACCGGTGAATGTAAGCGCGTCGGTCAGCGACGTCACGCCCGCGCCGATCACGCCTTGAACGGAAACAGTGTGTAGTCCGCGATTCGCGGTCCCGTCATAGCTCGTGGCGCTTCCGGCCAGCGTGGCCTCGAGAGCACCGTCCAGATACACCTTCGTCTGGTCGTAGGCTCCGCCGTTCAGCCAGCTCGCATGGTAGGCGTCGTTCACGTCGCTCGCGTTGGCGGGATTTGCCACCACGGCAACCGGTGCCGAGAGCACTGCCTGCACCGGCCGGAAAAAGAACACCGGTTTGAGGGCGGCAAAATCGGTGTACGCGCCCACATGATTGAGACGTACGTACGCGGTGAGCGGCGCGTTGGTGTAGAACTGCAGCTCGGCTTGGTTCGCCAACCCGTAGGCGGCCTCGTTCGTTCCGAGTACATTGCCGCCCGCGTCGAGCAACTCGATTCTCGGCTCCCCCGCCGAGTGCGGCGCATCCACGTGAACGACGATCAAGCTGCCCCCCGCGAGCGTCAGCCGGTACAGGTCGGGATCATGCTCCGGGGCGATGGTTCGTTCCGCGACCCCCGTGAAGTTGGGCCATCCCATCGTCGCATCGTTGTTCGAGAAATCCGCGGCCGCATTGGTATCGGTACCGTTGGGGCCCCGCTGGATCGTCTTGCCGGCCGGCGCCGAAGCGAGGGCTCCGGTGAACGTCGTCCCCGGAGGGATGGGGGTCGTATCGCCGCCCCATTGGACGAAATCCTTGGCGGCGTTGAGATTGTCCGCCAAGGTGGCCGCCCCGTTAGAGTTGTTACCCCAGTTGATGTTGCTCCCGATATACAGGTGTCGGGCCGAATTATTAGCCGCACTTCCGTTTTCGTGAATGACGAGCGTCGAGCCCGCCGGGAGACTGAACGGGTTGGGAATGGTGTAGGTCAACGAGCCCCCGGTCCAGTAGGCGCTCACCTTCCAGTTGCTCAGATCCACCGCGGTGTTGCTCGTGTTCTGAAGCTCGACCTTGTCTTCCGCTCCAAGATCGAGTTCGTTCAGCACGACGCCTCCGCCCCCCGAGACGCTGTAGGTCAGCGGCGTGGCGGTCGAGGCATGCGCAATGTCATCGTTCTGTTCGAGCGCGTCTTCCCGGAACGGCATCTTGGCCAGTCCCACGAACGCGGACTCCATTTGGGTTTGCTGGAATCCCGCGCCGTTCACGATGAACCAGCCCCGATAGAAATCCTCGACCGTGATCCAGTTGGGGGGAGTAATCGGGGCCAGATAGTTCTGCAGCACGTGCGAGCAGTTGGTCCCGCTGTCGTCCTGGGGCTCGTCATCGACACCGGGAGACTCGTCCTTGGTGGTGGTGCCGTCCACTACGTCCCACATCGCCGAGGTCACGTTCGTTTCGCAGGCGGAGCCGATTTGACCTATCGACGCCCCCGTGTTGAAAAGACCGGTCTCGAAGTCGTAGGCAAAGCCTAGTCCGCCCGTATTGGGAAGACTCGGCGGTACGGTCAAATCCGCATAGAAGGACACGTGGTTGTCGATCGGTTGTCCCCCGCCGTTTAACCGCGTGCTCCGGAGCTCGCGTACTTCGGCGGCAAAGAAGGTTGCATAGCCTTCTCCGTAGGAGAGCCGCGGGTCCTGGTTGCTGTCGCCGATGAAGTGCTGGCCGCCCGGGTTGTGATCGTTGGAGAACATGTCGGAGGCCCAGTGTCCGGTCTCGTGCAAGATGACCATGTCCCCCCATCCATCGGTGTCGGAACCTCCCGACGAGATGGATTGGAGGAAGACGCCCTGCCAGAAGTAGTTGGATCCCTCGCTGTCCGAGCTGGGCCCGTCCCATCCGTAAACGATGAACTCGCTCGGGGTGGGAAAACGGCCGATGCCTCCGGACGAGGCCAGGTAATCGAACGCGTCCACAGCCTGATCGAGGATGTTGAAGGCCTGCGTCACACCGAAGCCGGTGGTGTCCTGAGTCAAGAAAGAACCGGCGTTGAAGGTGGGGTTGTTGGTGTTCACGCTGGACGTGGTGGTAACGATCGACCAAATGACCGAGCCGGCCAGGCTGACTGTCCCGCCGGTGCGGATGAAGGTGTCCGCCACCGTGATGTGGTAATTGACGGCATTGTTCGTGGAGGATTTGCAGCGCACGTACAGGTTGATGGTTCCTGTCTGCCCGGTGACAACAATGCTGTAGTTGCCGTTGGCATCCGTGGATCCGGTCGCGATCACGATATTGCCGGGCGACCTCACGACCTCCACGTCGGCCCGCCGGATGGGCAGGTTCTGCACCGTCCCGGTGTAGCCATTTTGATTCCAAATGCGGTCCTCATAGAGAAACTGGCCGGAAATGGTGAAGGTGCCGGCAAAAGACAACCGAGCTCCGGCAACGAGAAACACCATCGCGGCAAGAACGAGCGCCTTCATGGCGCGGCCCCGCATCACTGGATCCTCCGCGCCGGCACTTCGCGAACCTGCGTGCCATCCTCTTCGGTTACGACGCGGCTGGGTTCATCCTGGAACGATAAATTGAGAGTGGCGCCCTGTTCGATCGTGAGCCCATCATCCGAAGCGACTCGCACCATCACGTCCACGGTCCGGCGCTGACCGTGGGCGGGGACAACAATGATGAATTCATGTTGCCTGGGACGGCCTACCGCCAATGGCCCCAGATCCGCCGTCCTCCCCGACCTAACCGACACGTCCGCCGGAGGCAAAACCCTGACCGTGCTCTCGCTGAAGGGACGCTCGGCTTCTACTTCGACCCGCACCCGCAGTGCCGCTCCTGGATGCGGGGTGTCTTCCGGAATGACACGAACGTGGATGGGCAATTCCACGTCACCGGTGCACTCTTCCCGTGCTGCTCTACTCGGGACCTGCCCCGAAAGCAACAGGGCCGTCATCAAGGCTGAGATTCCAAGAAGGCAAGCGCTCAAACGGCGCACATGAACGAAATGACCCATGGTGCTCACTCCTTGGCGCAGAGGCTTTAATCGAGGATCGATAGAGGCCAGCCAGTGATTATATCATCGCCTTTCTGCCGCTCCCGAATTGACAGAACGCGAAGTCCATTTCTAGACTTGCCCCGCAACCCCTCGTCTTTTCGGAGGTTCCACATGCCGACGGTTCGTCCCCGAATGGCCGTTCGCCTCCGCGTGTCCCGGCCGGCGGTGACCAGTTTCAACCTGGCGGTTTTCACTTTCCTAGTCACGGCTCCGGTCCTGGCCGAGCCCACCCCCGTCCCCGCGTCGGCCCCCGACATCAATGCGTTCATGCAAATCGGCGCCGCCGGAAACCCACAACTCACTCCCGATGGGCGCGTTCTTCTCTTCAGCTCCGCGGCGACGGGCGTGAATCAGATCTACCGCCTGGATACGCGGAATCGCTGGCCCTACCAGCTCACCGTGTTCACGGATGGCGTCGATTTCTACAACCTCTCCCCCGATGGAAAGACGATCGTGTGCGGGGTCAGCCATGGAGGCGACGAGAACGCGCAGCTCTGGAGCATCGACGTTGCATCGGGACGCACCGTCGTGCTCACCCAGAAACCCAAAGTGCAACACGGCGACGCCGTGTTTTCACCGGACAGCCGGACGATTTACTTTCGAAGCAACGAAGAGAACAGCAAGGACTTCTACGTCTACCGGATGGATCTGGCCACCGGACGCCAGAGCCGACTTCTGGCGATGGAAGGATCCAACAGCCCGGGCGATGTGAGCAGAGACGGCAAGTGGCTTTTGGTCACTCACAACGTTAGCAACGTGGCCACGAACGTGTACGTCGTGGACACCGCCCGCGGGCGCTACTCCGAGCTCATTCCGCACCAGGGCGAGGTGCTGTACGTGGCCGCGCAGTTCGACGCCTCGGGGAAGTCCGTGTATGTGATCTCCAACGGCAACCCCGAAGGGTTGCTCCGCCGAGCCGTTGTACCCGTGGAAACGCACAAAATTTCATTCATCGACACCGCGGGTCCCTGGGAAGTAGAAGCCATGGGGCTCTCTCCCGATCGGCGAATTCTTGGGTGGACGATGAACGAGGACGGCTATGTGCGGCTTCACATGCGGGACCTGATCCAGGAGCGTGATCTTCCCGTGCCACCCTTGGACGGACTCGTGGGGTCGTTCGCGTTCACGGAGGACGGTTCTCGGCTCGCGTTCGAGTTCAGCTCGCCCACCAGCACGACCGACATCTGGATGTGGGACGGGTCGGCGCCGAGCCTCGACAAGCTGACCTTCTCCACCTATGCGGGCATCGATCCGACCACGTTCGTGAATCCGAAGCTCGTGCGGTATGCGTCCTTCGACGGCCTGGAAATTCCTGCGTTCCTCTATTTGCCTCCCAACTATCGCCCGGGAAAGCCCGTGCCGTTCGTCGTCCACCTGCACGGTGGACCGGAGTCGCAGTTCCAGCCCGGGTTCGTGCGGCACTTCCAGTATCTCCTCCTCTCCGGCTACGGCGTCTTCGCTCCCAACGTGCGGGGCTCCACGGGATACGGAAAAGCCTATGTCGACAAGGACAACTACAAGAACCGACTCGACTCGGTGAAGGATTTGAAGGCGGGCGCGGATTACCTGATCAAGGAGGGGTACTCGGCTCCGGGGATGATGGCGGTGAAGGGAGCGTCCTACGGCGGCTACATGACGTTGGCGGCAATCACCGAATATCCATCCACCTTCAGCGCCGCGGTGGATGAGGTCGGCATTGCGAACTTCGTGACGTTTCTCGAGAACACGGCCGCGTACCGGCGCGCGTTGCGCGAAGCTGAATACGGTCCACTCACCGATCGTCCGTTCCTGCAAAGCATTTCACCGTTGACCAAAGTGTCAGAGATAAAGACACCGCTCTTGATCGTGCACGGCACGAACGATCCCCGGGTGCCGATTGGAGAAGCTCGCCAGATGGCGGCAGCGATCAAATCCCAGGGCGGCGTCGTGGACACGCTGGTTTTTGGCGACGAGGGTCACGGTGTGTCTCGCCGTCCGAACATTTTGGTTTATTACCGGAAGATGGTTGATTTTCTCGATCAATACTTGAAGCGGGAAATACGCCCGGCCAAAGAGGGTTGATCCGGAACAGGATGGCATTTCACCCCGGCGACAAAGTTCTTCACCGGTTCAATCGCGATCTCGGCCCGGGCGAGGTGGTATCCATCGAACGAGGCCGTCTTCGCGTGCATTTTCCCCGCCGCGGCGAAACGATCGAGTTCGCGGAGCGCGACCATGCCTTCACCGAGCTGGTGTTGCCTCCCGGCGCCGACCCCGCGCGCTGGTACGAAACCTTCCACGAAGACATGGTCGAGCGCCTCGCCCGTCTGGAAACCGACCGTTTGGGTGCGTGGGAAAACCGGCTCGAGAGCCTTCGCTTGCTCCGGGTTCGCGAAGCGAAGGGGTTAGGTTCGTTTCTGGGCGGACGGATCGAGATCTTCCCCCATCAGATTCACGTCGCCGAACAGGCGGTCACCACCGATCCGGTGCGTTGGCTCTTGGCCGACGAGGTGGGACTCGGGAAGACGGTCGAGGCGTGCCTCATTCTCTCTCACTTGGCTCGCGCGCGACGGGCCGATCGCATTCTCATCGTTGCTCCGGCGTCCCTGACCGTGCAGTGGCTGGGTGAGCTCTATCGCAAGTTCCATCAAGTGTTCGTGCTCCTCGATCGGGATCGCCGCAAAGATGTGGCGAAGGATTTGGGACCGGAGTTCAATCCCTTCGAGGTGCACCCCCGCTCGGTGATCGCGCTCGAGGATCTGGTTCTGGAACCGCGGCTCGCCGAGGCGGCGCGGGATGCGAGGCTGGATTTGCTCGTAGTAGATGAAGCGCATCGGCTGGAGCGACGGCCTGGGCATCCCGGAAGCGCAGCCTATCGCGCGGTAGAGCCGCTCACCCAAACCGCCCGCCACGTCTTGCTGTTGTCGGCAACCCCGCTCGAGGCGGATGCGCATGGGTTTTTTCGTCTATTGCAGCTCTTGCGCCCCGAGGCCTATGCGTCCTGGGAGAAGTTTCGGGAGGATCTCGATCGCGGCGTTCCGCTTTTCCCCTGCACGAGCGCCACGCGTCGCGCGGACATCGGCGGCTTGCCGCCCCGCGTGGCCGAGGTGATCGAGCTAGGCGACGCGCCGGAGATGGAAGAACGGGAAGTGACGGCGCTATCGCTCCCGGTCACGAACCCGCTCGAACTGCGGCGTCGCGCGGAAGCGTTGCAGGCGGCCTGGGCCATGCCCTCGGGAGCCGAGGACCCGCGACTCAAATGGATCCTGACTCAGGAGCCGGGGTGGTGGAAGCGCGGCGAAAAAATGCTCATCTTCGTGCATTCGCGTGATGCGCTCGAAATCCTGAAGCGCGAGATCGAACGGACCACGTTTCGTCGCGTGGCGGCGTTTCACGAAGATCTCACTCCGGCGGCTCAGGATCTCGAAGTGGCTCAGTTCGCCCAGACCGAGGGTCCCAACCTGCTCATATCCACCGAAGCGGGCGGAGAAGGGCGCAACTTTCACTTCTGCCGGGGTCTCATTCTCTTCGATCTGCCGTGGGATCCGGTCCTGGTCGAGCAGCGCATCGGCCGTCTGGATCGCATCAACCGAACCCGGCCGGTTGAGATCACCGTGTTTCTTCCCCAGGGGGGTTTCGCGCGCGACGTGACGCGGCTGTATCAGGAACTCGGCATCTTCCACGAACCCTTGGGGGGCCTCGATCGATCCCTCGCTCACGTGGAGGTATCCCTTCAAGTCGCCGCGGGCACGAATCCCCCCCTCCTGGACATCCAGGGGGTAGTGGCGGAAACGCACGAGGTGCGACAACGCATGAATCGAGCCCTTTATCAGGATCTGCATCGCAATCGTTATCGCCCGGAGCTTGCTCTGTCGATCCGGTCGCGCATTCCCCCCGAGCTCGAGTCCCTGAACGAGCGAGTCGTGATGGAAGCCTGCCGCCAGTTTGGATTCGAGACCGTGCCGAAGACGGGCCGCAACGTGTGGTACGTGGAATTCGGTCCGGAATCGACGATCGAGCACCTTCCCGGGGTGACCGAGGGCACGCGATGGCTAGGCACGTTCAACCGCGAAGAAGGTGTGGAACGCGAGACGCTCGATTTCTTCGCGGCGGGACATCCGCTCGTGGAAGGCGTGCTGATGGAGCTCGAAGATGGGCACCGAGGCGACGTCGCGCTCTTTACTATTTCCGGGGCAGGAATTGAGGGGGAAGGATTCGGCGCGCTCCTACGGCGCGGGCCAGAGATCGAAGCGGTGGTGGTGGATGCCACAGGTCACCGGCGCCCGGAATGGACTCCGTTCTTGCTCGAAGAACCGGGGCGGCGCAAGGAAGCGCTACCCGCCGATTGGGGGCTTTCCACCAAACCGGTCCGCGAAGCGTGGGCAGAGCGCGTGCGTGCATTGCTGTATCCCTTGCAATCCGAAGGGCGCCTGGCCGCCGTGGCCGCGTTCCGGTTCGAGTGATCCTCGGGTGGTTTGATTCGTTTCGTTCCGAGTCGTACCATCGGGGGCGAGGAGGGCCCATGAATACCAAGACTCGTTTGTTGTTATTGATTGGCGCGGGCACAGCCATGCTGCTCTTCGGGTGCCGCAACAACAAGGATCGTGTCGAGAATCATCTCGATCCTAATTCGCAATTGCGCCTCACGTCGATGCAGGAAACCGGACGCGCCGTCGTAGCGGTCCGCTTGACCCCACTTCCCGAGACCCTTCCCTCCAAGGACGCGGCTGAGCTGGGGCGGGCTGGCTCTTCGGTTCTGGTTGAAGTTCCCAGATCCAAGGTCGACGCGTTGTCCGCCCTCCCGGGTCTCGAACGCGCGTCGGTGTGGGGCGAATCGTCGGTGATCGCGAAGATGGACGGCCGGTTGAAACAGGAGCTACTGGCAGCCTGGGATGAAGGCCGTCAGACGCCAATTTCGTTGATGGCCCGCTTCGCGGATGGAACCTCGGATCTGGAACAGACGCTTTCCCAGCAAGGGGCCACACCGCGCACGGTGGCGGGTCCGGTCGTGACCCTGGATGCGGATCCCGAGACGATTCTGAATATCGTGGCCATGCCGGGGCTCATGACGCTCAGCTTGCCCCAGACCTTGCGTCCGCTCGATACCGGCACGCCGTAACGCTCATGGGGGTTACGTGTGCAACTGCTCTCAGCAGCAGTGATTATGTAAGGTAGGAATCTCGCGCGAGGAGAATGCTAGGACGTCTTCGTGCGGAGCGTGGCCAAAGTCGGCATGAGCGTTTCCAACCGCGCGCGCAAATAGGCGCCGGTGCGTTTGAACTCGGGCGGGTTCGGAAACACGATCGTGTCCTCGAGAAAATTGAACGCGCCGGAACGGCCGGAGCCCTTGGGACCGAAGCCCAACGCGAAGCCGTAGCGCTGGCCCTTGTAGCGGCAGAGCGCGAATCCCTCCAGATCCATGTCGTCGAGCCGGGGGCCCAGCATGGCATCGAGCCAGCCGTCGATGTCCATTTGCACGCGGCCCTTATCGAGCCCCCAAACCCGGACCTCCTCGAGCACGATGGGGTCGCCGTCCGGATTCTCTACTTCGACCCGCCCCAGCTTCCATTCCTTGAATCGCAGGTCTTCCGACATGCGCATGCGGCCAGGGTGGTACCCCAGAATGTCATAGGGCACGGGAAGATCCAGATCGTCAACAGACATGAACGCTATGTCCGCTCGCGAGCCATCGGCGTTTGGCGTGCGCCGGACGGCGAGCAAATACAGCATGGGGATCTTGGTCGGGCGGCCGCTCTTCTTGACTTCTTGTTCGATCCGGCCCCGCGTGAGCACACCGCAGACGTTCGATTCAGAAAGCCCGACCAGCACGGACCACACGGGATCCTTCACTTGCAATGCCAAGGGCAACGTCGCCGGAATCCGGCACGGACCCTCCGGTGTGACGGTTACGCTTCCCCCGACCGCACCCATCGGTTTGACGCTGTCGGGCGATGCCTCGGGCGCTTGTGCCCAGGCGGACGCGGCTGGGTAGAGCGCAAGCAGTAGCAGCGCCCCAAACAAGAGTCTCAAAGAACCAGCGCCTCCTCGATCAGACGCGCCTGCTCGCGGGCATGGATCTCGTGGTATCCGGTTGCCGTGGCCGCGCTCTCCGGCCGTCCAACGTATGTGAGCTGTAGGCCAAAGACGCGCAGTACGCGGTCGCTCATATAGGTCCAGGCTCCCATGTTTCGTGGTTCCTCCTGAACCCATACCACTTGGGCGCCCGGATGATCCCGGAGCACCCTCTGCAATCCCGCCTCCGGGAATGGCGCCAGCTCCTCTACCCGAACCACCGTCACCTCCGCCTGGCCCTTCTTTTCCCTCGCCGCCTCGAGCTCGTACGCCAATTTTCCTGAAACCAGAAGCACGCGTTTGGCCGGGCCCTCGGCGGGTGAAACCAAAAGCGGCTGGAACGAGCCGGTCTCCAGTTCCGCCACCGTGGAGACCGCCTTGGGATGACGCAAGAGACTCTTGGGCGTCATCACGATGAGCGGCTTTCGCACGCCGTAGAGAGCCTGACGTCGCAACACGTGGAAATATTGGGCGGGCGTCGTGCAGTTCACGACCCGCACGTTGTCTTCAGCCACGAGCTGGAGAAACCGCTCCAGACGTGCGCTCGAGTGATCGGGGCCTTGTCCCTCGTAGCCATGGGGCAAGAGAAGCACGACCGCGCTCGGCTGCCCCCACTTGGCTTCCGAGCCGGCGAGAAACTGGTCGATCACCACTTGGGCTTCGTTTACGAAGTCGCCGAATTGCGCCTCCCAGAGCACGAGCGCTTCGGGGTCGCCTATGGTGTAGCCGTAATCGAAAGCGAGCACCGCCTCTTCCGAAAGCGGGCTATCCACGGCATGGAAGGGCGCCTGATCCGGCCCCAGATGCTGCAGCGCCATCCAACTGAAATCCGTGTCGTCGTCACGCAAGAGCAGGTGGCGCTGACTGAATGTCCCCCGCACGCTGTCTTGCCCCGACAATCGCACTGGAACGCCGTCGAGCGTGGCGCTGCCGAAGGCGAGAGCTTCAGCAAACGCCCAGTCGATCCCCCGCCCGCTGGTAATCGCCTCGCGTCGCGCATCCATGAACTTGCCGAGCTTGGGGTGCACGTCGAGCCCTTCAGGAACGTGGAGCAAGGCTTCGGTTATGCGCTCAAGGGTAGGTCGCGGTACGCCGGTCACCGGCAGCTCTCGAGGCAGCTGCGTCGCTTCGAGCGGCAACGCGGTGAACCCATGGCCGTTTTTCTGGGCGCGCTCGAAGCCTTCCTCGAAGCGGCGCCGATGCGCGGCGCGCATGCCCTCGATATCGCCTTGATCCAGGACGCCTTCACGCATCAGCATCCCGCCGTAGATCTCGACCACCGACGGATGCTGCCGGATCTTGGCGTAAAGACGCGGTTGGGTGTAGCTGGGCTCGTCACCCTCGTTGTGGCCGTGACGGCGGTAGCAAAAGATGTCGATCACCACGTCCTTCTGAAACACTTGCCGGAACACGAGCGCCCAGCGGAGAACGCGCACCGCTGCATCCGGATCGTCGCCATTCACATGAAAGATCGGGGCCTGGCACATCTTGGCCACGTCGGTCGCATAGGGCGAGGATCGTGCGGACTCCACCGGCGTCGTGAAGCCGATCTGGTTGTTCACGATCACGTGCACCGTGCCCCCGGTGCGATAGCCGCGTAACTGGGAGAGGTTCAACGTTTCCGCCACGACACCCTGTCCCGCGAACGCCGCATCGCCATGAACGAGCACGGGAAGAATGCGCTTGCGTCCCGCTTCAACTCCCACGCGCTCCTGCTTGGCCCGCGCGATGCCCTCCACGACCGGATCCACGGCCTCGAGATGGCTGGGATTGGGGGAAAGGCTGATGCGAACTTCCGCGCCGTTCTCGGCTTGATGTCGCCCCAACGCGCCGAAGTGGTACTTCACGTCCCCGGACCCCTGGGTGAGGTTGGGACCGCGCGTCCCCTGGAACTCGTAGAAGATGCGGGCCGGATCCACGCCCACCGTGCAGGCCAGCGCATTCAGACGCCCCCGATGGGCCATGCCCATCACCACGTCGTCGATCCCCAGCGCCGCCGATTCCTCGAGCAGCTGGTCGAGAACGACAATGAGCGTCTCCCCGCCTTCCAGCGAAAACCGTTTGTGGCCGAGGAATTTCGTATGCAGGAACTGCTCGAAGATTTCGGATTGGATGAGCTTGTCGAGCATGCGCCGGCGAAGCGCGGGTTCGAGCATCGCCCGGGCGGCCTCCGGTTCCACACGCTCTTGAATCCAGAACTTCTGTTCCGGATCCTGGATGTTCATGTACTCGATGCCGACCCGCGCGCAATAGGTCGCGCGCAAGGTTTCCAAAATCGCGCGCAAGGTGGCTTGCGGAGGCCAGGCCGACGGCGCCCGGTCCGGATTCGCCCCGGTGATGAACGTACGGTCAAGGTCCCACAGCGTGAGACCGTAGAAGTTGATGTCGAGCTCAGGGTGGTATTGGAGCTTGGAGCCGAGGGGATCGAGCTGCGCCACCAGATGTCCCCGCACGCGATAGGCGTTGATGAGCTGAAGCACGCGCGCCTGACGCGTGATCTCGTCGACTCCACCCCGGGTCGCGTCGGACGGCGCCACGTCGGGCGTCCACCGCAGCGGGTGGTACGGCAGCTCGAGCGCGGCAAAAATATCCTCGTAGAAGTTTTCGTCCCCGGTAAGGAGCCGCTCTACTTCCCCCAGGAACCCGCCCGAAACGGCGCCTTGCACGATGCGATGATCGTAGGTCGAGGACATCGTCATCTGCTTGGAGATCCCAAGTTCCGAGAGCACCTCGGGCGACATGGCGCGCGTTTCCGCGCTGTACCCGATCGAGCCCACCGCGATGATCGCTCCCTGCCCTTCCATGAGCCGGGGGGCCGAGGCTTCGGTCCCCACCGTCCCCGGATTGGTAATCGTGATCGTCGTGCCCTCGAAGTCCGAAGGCTCGAGCTTTCCCTTGCGCGCGCGGGCGATGAGCTGATCATAGGCAGCGGCAAACGCGGCAAAGTCCAAAGCGCCCGCATTCTGAACGTTGGGCACGAGGAGGTTGCGCGTGCCGTCCTTGCGTTCGAGATCCACGGCTATGCCGAGGCGGATCTGGGGACGAACCCAGCGATGCGGCGCCCCGTTCTTCAACACGAACGCGTCGTTCATGACCGGATACTTGCCCAGGGCCCGTACCACGGCCCAAGCAATGAAATGGGTGAACGAAAACTTCTTTCCCCCCATCATCGACCGGTGGTGATTGATGAGGCGGCGATTCTCTTCCAGAACCTTGACAGGAATGCTGCGATAGGAGGTGGCAGTCGGAATATTCCGGCTCGCCTCCATGTTGGCAACGATGAGAGCGCTTCCGCCGAGGAGAGGTTTCAGCTCGTCCTCGGGAGCCCTTGGCGGCTCCGGCGTCGGCGTTTCCGCGCGAACGAGCGGCGATCCGTTTCCTTGGCTTACGGCGCGTCCAGGCAGGTCGGAAACGGACAAAACACCCCGTTCAACGCCCTGAAAATACTGTCGCCAGTCGGCGGACACCGTCTCGGGATTGGCGCGATACAGGCTATAGAGATCCAGCACGTAGGGAGCGTTGAGCCCCAACGAGGACAGCAAGAGCTCGGTAACCTCGGATTCTGGATTCGTGCTCGCCATGATGCCCCTTGATCGGTATTAAACGTCGGTTGTAGTACCCGGAACGGAAAGAAAAAAAGCCGAGGGACCTAGCCCAGGCTAAGGCTCCCCCGGCGGATCATGGTAGCCCGTAGGGGAGTCGAACCCCTGTCTGATGGCTGAGAACCACCTGTCCTGACCACTAGACGAACGGGCCAAACCTTCGAACTACTTGCCCGACCGAAACTTCCCCGAAGAACGAATGGCTGGGGGACAGGGATTCGAACCCCGATTCTACGGTCCAGAGCCGCATGTCCTACCGTTGGACGATCCCCCAACAAAGACGCGTCGTCAGAAGCGCCGCAATACCCTATCAAGCCGGTTTGGAGGGGGCAACTCGCTTTCCACCGCGGACATCAGGCATCCCGCTCGCTTTCTGGAGTTTGGCCCATGGATCGCGAAGCGTTACCGTGCGGTTGAACACAGGGTGGTCGGGCCGCGTTTCGGGATCGGCCACGAAGTAACCGAGTCGCTCGAACTGGAATCGCTCTCCAGGCATTGCGCGGGCCAACGATGGCTCCACCCGCGCATCCGGAACGACAACGAGCGACTGTGGGTTCAGGTTGGCCAGGAACCCGTCACCCGCATCCGGATCCGCCTCGGTGTAGAGGCGGTCATACAGCCGTACGTCCGCGCGAACGGCGTGGGCGGCGCTTACCCAGTGGAGGGTGGCCTTCACCTTGCGGCTTTCCCCTCCCCCGCCGCTTCGTGTATCGGGATCATAGGTGCAACGCACCTCCACCGTTTCGCCCGAGCGTTCGTCTTTCTTCACTCCCGTGCACTTCACGATGAACGCGTAGCGCAACCGCACTTCTCGCCCCGGAGCCAGCCGATGAAATCCCGGCACGGGCTCTTCCATGAAATCGTCTCGTTCAATGAAGAGCTCCCGGGTGAATGGCACGCGCCGCGTGCCGGCGGAGGGATCCTCGGGGTTGTTGATCGCCTCCAGGTCCTCGACCTGAGCCTCCGGATAGTTCTCGATGACCAAACGCACGGGGCGGAGCACGGCCATGGCGCGGACGGAACGTCGGTTTAGATCCTCGCGCAAATGATGCTCGAGAAGCGCGACGTCGACCACGCTTTCCCGGCGCGCCACCCCGATCGTATCGCAGAAGGAACGGATCGCTTCCGACGTGTAGCCGCGCCGCCGTAGACCGCGAAGGGTGGGCATGCGCGGATCATCCCATCCCCGCACGTGTCCCTCCTCCACCAGCCGTCGCAGCTTGCGCTTGGAGAGCACCGTGTAGTTGAGCACGAGCGGCGCGAACTCGGTTTGCTGCGGATGTGCGGTCACCCCGGTTTCGCGAATCACCCAGTCATACAGCGGTCGATGGTCCTCGAACTCCAGCGTGCACAAGGAATGCGTGATGCCTTCGTACGCGTCCGAAAGCGGGTGCGCGTAATCGTACATGGGATAAATGCACCACCGGTCCCCGGTACGGTGATGGTGCGCGCGCAAAATGCGATAGAGCACGGGATCGCGCAGATTGATGTTCCCGGATGCCATGTCGATCTTGGCTCGCAGCACGCGCGACCCGTCGGCAAACTCGCCGCGCTGCATGCGCTCGAACAGGTCCAGATTCTCTTCCGGCGTGCGGTGGCGATGGGGACTTTCACGCCCCGGTTCGGTCAGCGTTCCCCGCATCTCCCGGATTTCATCCGCTGTGGAATCGTCCACGAAGGCAAGCCCTTTGCGAACCAGCACCCGGGCATGCTCGAAGAATCGATCGTAATAATCCGAGGCAAAGAACAGGCGGTCGTCCCAGTCGAACCCCAGCCAGCGCACGTCCTCCTCGATGGCATCCACGTACTCCTGCTCTTCCTTGGCCGGGTTCGTGTCGTCGAAGCGAAGGTTGCAAAGGCCGCCAAAATCGCGGGCCACCCCGAAATTGAGGCAGATCGACTTGGCGTGCCCGATGTGAAGGTAGCCGTTGGGTTCGGGAGGAAAGCGCGTGTGAACCCGGCCGCCGTGGCGGCCGGTTCGGTTGTCCTCGATGACGAGGGCGCGAACGAAATCGTCGGGGCGTGGCGCGTCGCTCATGAGGTCTCTCCCGTTACCGAGCTCGCCGCGACTTTCTTCTCCAGCTCGCGCAAAGCCTTCTCGGAAAAACCGCCCAACAGATCGACAGCCCGGTGCAGGCGGACGCGAACCAGGTCCGAACCCAGAACGACCATGGAATCGTAGAGGGGCGTCCACACCCGCATTCCCGACAAAGCGACATAGAACAGCACGGTCAGCTCCCGCAGCTTTAGACCCGAGCGCAGGGCCAGGTCCTGGAACATGCGCTCGATGCCCGAGGCATCGAAGGGTCGCAAGGTCTCCAGCCGCCAGATCGCCATCTGGAGCAACTCTTTCACGTCTTCGGGCGTGCGCCCCTTGAGCGCGAGGTCTTCGACGTTCACGGGAACGTTGTCGCTGAAAAAGGGAGCGGTCATGTAACCCCAATCGGAAAGCGTCTCGAGCCGCGGTTGCACCAGGGGGACGATGCGACGCCAATATTCCGAATTGAGCACCCAGTTCTGGAGATCCCCAAGCAGCCCTGCCGCGTCGCGGTCCTCGCGCAGATAGCGACCGTTCAGCCACCGCAGTTTCTCCACGTCGAAGACGGGCCCGCCGAGTGAGATCCGCTCCAGCTCGAGATGCTTGGCCATCGTCTCGACTGAGAATTTCTCTTCGCCGTCGGGCATCGTCCAGCCCATGAGTCCCAGATAGTTGAGCAGCGCTTCGGGCAGAAAGCCGGCCCGCCGGTAGTACTGAATGGACGTTGGATTCCGCCGCTTGGAAAGCTTGGTGCGCCGCGCGTCGTTGTTGCGAAGCAACGGCAAGTGGCAGAACACCGGAGGGTCCCAGCCGAATCCTTGGTACAAGAGCACGTGCTTGGGAACGGAATTCAACCATTCCTCTCCGCGGATGACGTGACTCACCCTCATGAGGTGATCGTCCACGACGTTGGCCAGGTGATAGGTCGGATACCCATCGGCCTTGAGCAAAACTTGATCGTCGATGGACGCCCAGTCCTTCCGGATCTCTCCGCGCAAAAGATCGTCAAAAATGCAGTCGCCCTCGGTAGGGGTGGCGAGCCGGATGACGAACGGCTCGCCGGTTGTGGCGCGTCGCTCGGCTTCCGGGACGGGAATGTGGCGGCAGTGCCGGTCGTATCCGGCGCGTCCTTCGCGCCGCAGGGCATCGAGCCGCTCCTTGGTGCAAAAACAGCGGTAGGCAAGACCCTTCTCCAACAGGATGCCGGCGTGTTCGCGATACATAGCGGTGCGTTCGCTTTGGCGATACGGCGCGTACGGACCTCCCGTGTCCGGTCCTTCATCCCAGGTCAGACCCAGCCAGTGCAGGGATTCGAGAATGGCGCGTTCGGATTCGGGGGTGGACCGGGCCCGGTCCGTGTCCTCGATCCGGAGGATGAACCGACCCGCACGGCCTTTGGCGAACGCGTAATTGAACAGAGCCTGGTACGCGGTCCCCAGATGAGGGTCCCCGGTCGGCGATGGCGCCACGCGTACGCGGATTTCGGGTTTGGTCATGGCGGCTAAAGTCTTCTAACCACTGAGGAGTGCAGGGCGTCCGGAAAGGCGGCGGATTCTAGCATGCAGGCCGGGACCGTGGAATAAGAGGAGGCCGAGTGCCGGTAACACGCCAGTCCGGGGGTCGGGTCCGTGGCACCCCCCGTGCTACACTCGACGGCCCACGTTATCCCAGACAGATGTCTCCCGAGGCAATCAGCATGCGCCACGTCCCACCCTTCCTATTCGTCCTTACTCTTGTGGGCTTGATCGTCCCCGTCGCGACGAGAGCCGACGTCCCCGAGCCTGACCAAGCTTTCCTGGATGAAGCCATCCCGCCCTTGCGCGCCAGTACCCAGAAAACTACCGGAGGCCCGCAAAACATCGCCGGCGCCATGTCCGGCGTTCGTGAGTTGCTGGTCGAACGGCGGAAGGTACTGGCCGAGCTCGGCGGGAAACACAAGCTCAACAATCTCACCGGCATCGCAACCCAGGATGAATACGATGCCGAGGTGATGACAAGTCTCCGCAAGATCGTTCAGCTAGGGGCTGCGTCGGATACCACGCACCCGTCTTCGGTCGCGGTGCAGCCGATCGAGGGGAGGCTCGCATCCTTGCCGTCTCTGGGCAAGCAGCCTATTCCCTTCATGGTGCTGGGCTACTCCGAAATGGCCATCGCAACCGGCGACTCCATGGTGGCTCAAGGCACTTCCGCCCAACTGGTTGATCACGTGGTCCTCTCGCACATTGCCGCCGCTACGGACCTGGCCATCAAAGAGGGCGAGGATTTCTTTGGCGACAGCGCCGCGAGAAGCCTGCGACAGGAGCTGGTTCTGGCTCGTCTGCGATGCCCCAAGGATCAAGCGACCTACAAGATGAACGCGATGAAGAACCAAATCAAAGAGGATGGGGGAATTTCAACGCTTTACTACATGCAATGCTCGAAGTGTGGAGACCCCCGGGTAATCGAATTTCCCCAGGAGCTGGCCAGTCGGCTTAATCGCATGTCGGAGCAACAAAAGCAGGCCAAGCCCGGCACCCCGGCCCGGAGCCAAGTCGTAGAGCCCTGAGGGATTGCGCGACTTTACCCGCCGCAAAACTTCAGCGAACCTAAAAGATTCAGAAACACCGTATTATCAGCCGATGCTTCAGGTTAACGTGATCGGGGGGTCTCTAAAAGGTTGTCTGGAGACATGTTCTCTGATAGAATCATTCGACGGCCGCAACTGTCCCACGCGACCGTTATCCGGGTTGCTCAACGGAAACTTGGAGGTGCACCGATGGGTTGCAGGTTGAGACTCCTTTTCACCTTGGCCGTCCTCTTGGCGAGCACTTGGGGCCTGGCCAACGCCGGTGTACCCGATCCGGCTTTGAGCACAGTTCCCAAGGTTCTGACGTCACCCGGACATCCTTCGCTTGCGTTGGATTACGTCGTGACCGTGGTTGGAGCCGATGGTCCGATCGACTCCGCACTCGTGCAGCTGGTCTTTTCGACCGAGGCCACCAACTTGATTTGCTGGTGCACCGGTCAGGCCAAGCCGATCGTCGAAAAGTACACCAACGCATCCGGCGTCGCGCGATTCCAGGTCTTCGGCGGCGGCTGCCTCAATCCCGCCAACGTCGTGAATCCACCGGTTCAGGTGTTCGCGAATGGGATCCTGCTCAAGCAGGTTGGAATTGCGTCCACGGATCCAGTCGACGATACCGGCAAGTTGCCGCATCAAGTCGGATACAACCCGGCCGGTAACTGCAGGGCGGCGCTGTCCGATGCGACCTTCATCACGCCGGCCATCAAGACCGGCGCGATCAACTACTGCACCGACCTTGACGGCGACAACGACACGGATCTCACCGATGCCGTTCTGTTCACGCCGGCGATCAAGGCCGGTTACACCTGCACTGAGGCTCCCTAAAGCTCGAGCCGTATAGGCTGTCCTTCAAACTCGCGCTCCCTCAACGGAGCGCGAGTTTTTTTGTGCCGACTACCCGAGGTCTACCGTTCCCTATCTGTTCCGAATTGACGATCGTTGACCTGATTCGGCCACTAGTTCGCAAAGCGCAGATCTTCGCAGGGAACGAGCCCTCCGCTCGCGGCGACTCTGGAACGCCGCGGGAGCGAGGGTCCGCCGAGCACGCGGCAAGGATGGCAAAGCGGACCCGAGCGGGGGACCCGCGGCGGGCCAGAGCGACGAAGAATCGCGCCAGCGATTCGAGGAGTGCGGAGTCCGCCGAGGCGGAGGGCTCGTTCCGAGAAGATCTGCGCCCTCGTTAGAGGGGCTGAAAACCATCATGTCGATGCTAACCAAGCCAAGCACTGCGTACATGAAACAGAAAGGGGCCAGTACCGAGTCACCCGGCACCGACCCCTCTCGACCCCGGCCCAGGGCCGAGGAGCGACGTGGACCCGGCTCACGGCCTAGGCCACTCGCTGATGAACCCCTTACGGGGTTAGGCCTTACTTCTTGCGGCCTTTCTTCTTCCCACCCTTCTTCTTGGTGGCCTTCTTCTTCGTACCTTTCTTCTTTGCCATGTGCTGATTCACCCCCTTCCGTGGTGGATTATCGGCGCCCGTTACCGGGCTCTCCGATCAGAACCGACACCTGATGCATGATGCCGTCCAAATCGAACGGCTTGCGGACGTATTCATCGACCTCGAGCTTCTTCGCTTTGGCTTTGACGTCACGATTATCGAAAGCGGTCATGAAGATGACTTTGGAATCGACTCCATGTTCACGGGCCGACTTGAGCAATTCGAGTCCAGTGGCCCGCGGCAACTTCTGGTCGAGGATGACGAGATCGAAATGATCGTCCCCGAGTAATCGTTTTTCCGCCTGTTCCGCAGAGTGCGTGACCACCGCTTGATATCCGGCATCCTTGAGTGCGTTAGCCAGGGTTTTGGCCAAAAGCTTTTCGTCTTCAACGATCAACACCATCTTGGCCACGAGTAACCCCCAGTTCACTGTGATTCACAAGAGCATCGAATGTGCCAATCAATCGGAACAATTTTTCAAAACATTGTGTATGAATGGGTTATGGCGATGAAGCTTCGACGCCATCGCGAGTACGAAGCATACGTTCGGGCTGCAAGTGCCCAGGATTTGGATATTTAGAAGATTCGAACCGTGGTGGCGATCACACAACTTGCGATGCAGTAACCAACTAACGCGTTCTGTCCACTTTCTTGGCACCGCCCAGTAACTGGACGATCATGCTAGTCCAGCGCACCGGCGGTGGAGACGCGATCACGTTCCAATCGCTTGAGCCGATCGAGCAGACTCTGTCGTGAGATGCCGAGGAGTCGCGCGGCCTGCGACTTGTTGTCGCCGGTGTACTCGAGGACGCGGAGTACGTGGTGGTCCTCCACTTCCTGAAGACTGGGAATGCGCCCCTCGCGGAATTTCGGCCCCCGTTCCTCGCGCGCGATCTCGGGGGGCAGGTGACGGAGCTCCAGCGCGGGTCCCTCCTCCAGAAGCACCGCCCGTTCGATCACGTTACGAAGCTCGCGCACGTTACCTGGCCAGGAGTGAGCCAAAAGCGCACGGCGGGCCTCCGGAGAAACGCGATCGAACCGCTTCTTCAGGCGCTGGCTCATGATCTCCAGGAATTGCTGGGCGAGGAGAATCACATCTTCGCCGCGCTCTCGTAGCGGAGGAAGGTGAATCGACACCACCTTGAGCCGGTAGAATAGATCCTCACGGAACCGCCCGGCTCGAATCTCATCCTGCAAGTTCTTGTTGCTGGCGGTAACGACCCGAATGTCCACGTCCAGTTCCCGCACCCCCCCGACCCGCTTGAACTTCCGCGAATCGAGAAACCGGAGAAGTTTCGCTTGGACGAGCTCCGGCATGTCGGCCACTTCGTCCAGGAACAGGGTGCCGCCGTCGGTGAGCTCGACCAGGCCGAGCTTGGTCTGCGCCGCGTCGGTATAGGCGCCCTTCTCATGACCGAAGAGCTCATTCTCGAGCAGGACCTCGGAAAAGGACGAACAGTTGAGATCGGTGAAGGGTGCCTGCGACCGATCGGACAGGTCGTGGATGGCTCGTGCCACCAATTCCTTCCCGGTCCCGCTTTCCCCGGACAGGAGGACGCTGGTCGCATTGGAGCGTGCCACCTTATCCACCACGCCCAGAACCTCGAGCAAGGCCGGACTCTCCCCGATGATCCGATTCGTGCCGCCGGAGCGATGTTCCCGCATGCGATAGAGGGAAAGCTGAAGCTGGGCCTCGTACTCGCGACGCGCGGCCTCGATCGTGTGCAGCAGTTTTTCCATGTCGTAGGGCTTGGTCAGGAAATCACAGGCACCGGCCTTGATGCACTGCACGGCCAGGCTGGTGTCTCCGAACGCGGTGATGACGACCACTCGCATGCGCGGATCGAGCTCGAGCAACGAACCCAGAACCTCGAGTCCGGTGCCGTCGGGAAGGTGATGATCCAGAAGAACGACCATCGGCCGGTCTTGCTGGGCGCGGGCCAGGCCGGTGGAGACGGTGGGAGCAACGGTAACTCGATAGCTTGCGTCTCGAAGCACCCGCTCCAGAGAGCGGGCCACCGAGGGCTCATCGTCGATAACCAGGACGCTCGGAATCACGCGGGGTCTCCGTCAGCCTCCTCGAGAGGCAAAATGACACGGAACGTGGCGCCCCCTCCCGCCCGGTTGCGGGCGGCGATGCGCCCGCCATGTGCGCGAACGATGCTCGCGCTGATGGGAAGCCCTAGCCCGGTCCCGGCCGGCCGGGTGGTGAAGAATGGCTTGAAGATTTGATCCTGCAGAGACTCGGGAATCCCATGTCCGGTGTCGCTCACGAACAGCTCGACGATGGGCGGGCGGCCGGAACGAAAGCGCTTCTGCGCAGTGGTGACCCGGATCTTCCCGCCCTCCGGCATCGCCTCCATCGCGTTCCGGAGCAAGTTTTGCGCAACTTGCTGCAAGGCATCGGAACTAAAGCTCAAGGGCGGCACGTCGGCGGACAGGTTTCGCCGCACGTCCACCTTTGCCTCCTCGAACTGCGGCGCCATGGCATCGAGGACGCGGGTGAGGAGGGCGTTGAGATCGCCCTTGGCCCGCGTCACCTCGGCCGGCCGCGCAAAGAGGAGCAGGTCCTCGATGAACTGCTCGATGCGATCGATCTCGGCGATGACCTCGCCCAGGGGCTCACGATGGGGGTCCTGGGCGTCCAGCTTGGAGGTCACGAACTGAACGGTGGTTCGGATTCCGGTGAGGGGGTTTCGAATTTCGTGGGCGACACAGGCCGATAGCTCGCCCAGTGAGGTGAGGTGATCCTTCACCTCTTCAGGATCGCTTTCCGCCCGCCCATCACGCACGCTGACCAGCATCCCCTGGTCGGATCCTTCTTCCCCGAGCGGCCACACGCCGACCCGGAGCACGCGCCTTGCCCCCGCGACCTTGGCTTTGAGCTTGCGTCCGCTCCGTGGCGTGCCCAGGCGATCTACGGGATCGGTGCTGAGCCAGTGCGGATCCTCAGCTTTCACGACTTCGGTGAGATCGCGCCCGGTGAGCGCATCCGGATCCGCGCGAAGCACGGCGCAGGCGGCGGGGCTCGCGAACACGATGCGGCGTTTCGTGTCGAGGACGAGCATGGGATACGGCAACTGACCCAACGCCAGATCAAGAAGCGACGACGCCGCGGTCACGCTCATTCGGTTGTCCATTTCTTGCCGCAATATAACTGATCATGCCCCGAAGATGAAGAGAGGAACCGCAAATTCGCCGTCATGCCTCGCGCTGCCCGCGCCGGCGACCGAGAATCTTGACTCGCCGGAGCCCATAGTCGTGTACCGACACGACCTCGAACTCGATTCCATCCACGTGCAGGCGTTCTCCCGCCCGGGGGAGATGCCCGAGCTGGCGCAGCACGAGCCCGCCTACCGTGTCGTAGCGATCCTTGCGAAACGAAAACCCGAGCTCCCGGTTGAGGTCATCCACATCGAGGGCGGCATCGATCAGATATCCATCGGCGAGGCGCTGAATCGGGTGCTCGGGTGCTTCATGCTCCTCAGCCAGCTCACCCATGATTTCCTCGACGATGTCCTCGACCGTAACGATGCCCACGCACACCCCGAACTCGTTCACCACCAGGGCCATCGCTTCGCGGCGGCGCTGCAAATCGACCAGCACGCGATCGATGCGGGTGTTGTCGGGCACGATGTGAATAGGCCGCCGATACGTGGCCAGGGTCGGCGCCGGTTCCGCTGCATAGAGCACGTCGAAGACGTTGACGAGGCCCACGATCGCATCCCCGCGATCGCGATAGAGCGGGTATCGCGTGTAGCGGGTGCGGCGAAGCTCGGCCCGAAGCTCCTGGGGCGTGGCGGATTCGGGGACGGCGACGACCCGCGGAATGGGAATCATGACCTCGCGCACGACGGTGAGGCCGAAGTCGAACACGCTGTGCAGCATCCGCTCTTCACGGCGGCCCAGCCGCCCCCCCGCTTCGATGACGATTTGCCGCAACTCCTCTCGCGTCACGAACGGGCTCCGGCCTCCCCGTGCGACCAGACGCAAAAGGCCCGTGGTGACCCAGACGACCGGCGCAAACACGAATCGCGTCAGGTGGATGAACCACAAGAACCGCGGCACCGCTTCTTCGGCCCGGATGCGGAAGTAGGCCTTGGGGGTCAGCTCGGAAAAGAGCAGGAGCGCGGCCGTCACGCCCACCGTGGCGAGAAGGGACCCCAAGGTTTCGTTTCTGAGCTTAGCCACCGCCCACGCGCTGGCCAGAGCGCCACCGACCACATTGGCCAGGGTGTTGCCGATCAGGAAGGCGGCCAGGAGACGTTCGGGGCGCTCCAGGAGACGCAAGAGTTCCGTAGCCTTCGTGTCGCCGCGCCGGGCTCGGGCGCGCAAGCGCACGCGATTGAGCGAAACCACTCCGGTTTCCAATCCCGCAAAGAGCGCGCAGGAGGCCAGGACCACGACGAAAAGGATGAGCACCAAGCCGTCGTTCTGGGGAAGCATTACGAACCTTCCGGATCGGGAACGTCCCCGACCAGCGTCACCAGAACGCGATGTGCGCGGTGCCGGCGGACCTGGAGCACGCGATAGCTCAAGGTGCCCATGACCACCGCATCTCCACGGCGAGGAGGATGTCCGAGAAGGTGGGCCACCCAGCCCGCCACCGTGTCCGCGGGAGCGGGAGGTATTTCCACCCCCACCGCTTCTCCCAGGTCGACGAGCGGCAAGAGACCGTCCACCCGCCACGCGCGCTCTCCCACCGCCTCGATGGCCGCCGCCTCGTCGCGCTCCTGCTCATCGAAGATCTCGCCGACGATCTCCTCGATCAGATCCTCCTGGGTCAGGATGCCCGCCGTCCCGCCGTATTCGTTCACCACCACGACCATGCTCAAGTGCCGGGCCTGGATCTCGCCCAGAATGCGGGTGAGTCGAGCCCGCTCGGGTACGAACGTCACCGGACGCAGCAAGCTCTCGAACGACGCATCGGGTTCGAGCAGGAATTCCTTGGCGTTCACGAAGCCGACGATGCGATCGAGCGTGCCGCGATAGACGGGCAACCGCCGGTGACGAGCCGCCACGACCTGACGGAGCATGGCCTCGCGAGGCAAGTCCGCCGGTAGCGCAACCAGGTCCACGCGTGGGGTCATGATCTCGTGAGCTCGCGTCTCGAAGAAGGCGAAGACGTTGGAGGCGATCGTGCTCTCCCCCGCCGTCAACACCTGACCGCTTTCGACGTCCTCGAACAGGAGCTTGAGATCCCGCCATTCCGAACGCGCCCGATCTTCGGTGACCCGGAGCGATTGCAGGAAACCTACCGCGAGTCGCTCCAGAACGCGGGCCGGCGGACCCAGAAAGCGGAGGACCGGGGCGAGGACAGGGATGAGGGTGACGCTCGTTCGGGCCGGCCAGTTGACGGCCACACCCTTGGGAATGATTTCGGCCACGATCAGAATGACCAAGGTGGCAATGAGCACCGAGAGACCGAGGGCAGCTTCGGCATCGGGTCCCTCGATCTTGTTCAGGATCGCCAGCATGACGCTCGATCCGGCTACGTTGGCGAGGGTGTTGCCGAGGAGAAGGCCGCTTAAGAGCCGCTCGGGACGCGAGGCAATTCGCGCCACCATTCTTTGGCGCCAGGAGGATGACTGCTCGAAACGGCGGAGCTCGAGACGATCCAGGGAGAAAATGGCCGTCTCGCTCCCGGAGAAGGTCCCGGAGAGGACGAGGAGCACGACGAATAAAATCGAGAGCAGGATGAGCTCAGCGTTCAATCCGATGGAAGGCCTCCGGCCGCTTAGTGTCGGGGGAAGAGTGATCCCGCTGCAAGTGGCGCCGGCCCAACCCTGGATATCCTCACCTTGTGGTGGGTCTTGCCGTTTTGATAGAGTCTTTGCTCGTTTTCGAGGTTCAGGTCCCAGCTTTCCACGAGGAATCCATGCTCCAGACACTCCGCAACAACATGAAGCTGGTCCTTTGGTTCACGATCGTGTTTTTCGTGCTTCTTATCTTCCTGGTCTGGGGCGCGGACCTCAATTTCGGCGGGAGGCAGCAGGGCTCCCGCCCGCACGCCAACGTGATCGGGATGGTGAACGGCCAACCCATCGAAGCCGCCACCTATCAGCAGCTCCTCTCCATGAACCGCCAGAATATGGAACGAGCGGGACAGAGTCTGGAACCGGGTGACGAGATGCGGCTCGAGGATGAGACCTGGGGCCTTCTCGTGGACGAGATCCTCATGCAGCAAGAGGCCAAGAAGCGGGGCCTGGAAGTGCATGATGCCGAGATTCGGGCCACGCTCCTCAACTCGCCTCCGGCCATCATTCTCCAGAGCCCCAGCTTCAGAGATCCGCAGGGTCAATTCGACTTCGCGAAATACCAGCAAGTGCTCCGCGATCCATCGACCCCGGTGGAGTTCCTGCTTCAGCTCGAAGCCTACGTGCGCGATTCGCTGCCGACGCAGAAGCTCCAGTCGCTCGTTCAAGCGGGGGCCAAGGTCACTGACGACGAGCTCCGGCGCCAGTACGCCGAGGAAAACGAAAAGGTCAAGCTCACCTACATCGCGATGCACGTGGGTGGTGCTTCCGTTGATCCCAACGTGTCGGATTCGGATCTCGAGGCGTACTACAAAGCGCACGCCGATGAATACAAGCTGCCGCGCCGCGTCGATTTGACCTACATCGCGATCGCGCGCCGGGCCACCGCCCTAGATTCGACGCGCGTTCACACCGATTTGAATCAAATGGCCAACGAGGCGCGCCAGGCCGAGGCATCCCGTGGGTCGGGGCAGGAAAATCTCGCGGTGAGCGACTTTGCCACGCTCGCCGCATCGTTCTCGGAAGCGCCGAACGCCGATCAGGGCGGCATCACTCCCGGGTTCGTCAAGTTGGGAGACTTGAGCCCGGCGGAAGCATCGGCCGTGAGTTCCCTCAAACCCGGTCAGGTCAGCGAGCCGTACCTGGACGGCGAGATGGCCCACATCGTCCAGCTGGCCGAGGAAAAAATCGAAAACGGCGAACGGCTGGTGCGAGTGCGAGACCTGGGCCTGCGTATCGCGCCGTCCGACAGCACCGTGCAAGCTAACCAAGACGATCTGGAGAAGATCCGAAACGAAGCCTTGTCGTCCGGTCTCAAAGCCACCGCGCGCAAGCATCAGATGGCCACGCGTACCGCCGCCGACGTGCTCGCCACCGGCATTACGCCTGGACTGGCCACGGTGCCCGAGATCGGCAGCTGGGCCCACCGGCAAAAGCCGGGGACAGTGAGCCGCGTGTTGAGTGCGAACCATGCCTGGTTCCTGATCGAAGTCGGAGAGTTCAAACCCGAGGGCACGGCCCCGCTCGAACTGGTCAAGAAACGTGTGCAGTCCGACTTGGTGCGCGATCGCCAACTCGACGTGCTCAAGCCCCGGATCGACGCCCTGGTTACGCGCATCCGCGGGGGAATGCCCCTCGAAGTCGCCGCGCAAATGGATTCGATCAAGGTCAACAACGCCCCGGAAGTGACGCGGGCACTCGGCGTGCCGGGCCTGGGGCGCGATCCGGAGGTGCTGGCCGCTGCGTTCAAGCTGCCGGCCGGGCAGTTGAGCGATCCGATTCGGAGCCCGCGCGGCTGGGTGTTGCTCCGGGTGGATGATCACCCGGTTCTAGACTGGGCGGCCTTCGACACCCGGAAGGAACAGCTGCGTCAGCGGAGCTTGACCACGAAGGGGAACCAGCTCATCACCGAGTTCCTGCAGGAGCTTCGGTCCAAGGCCAAGATCGTCGATTATCGCAGCAGTTAAGAAGGCTTCGCGTTCGGCATTTCGGGGGCGAGGGGTCGCACCTTCCCCACCACAATCGTGATGTCGTAAGCGTGACCGGTTCGTCGCTGTTCGATCACGCTCGCTCCCCCTAGAAGACGCGCCACGGGGTCCGCCTTCTTGAGGCTCACCCGGCGGGCAATCACGATGTCCTCATGATAGTGAAAGTGATCGGCGTTCCCGATCGCATCCACACGATAGCCCGCCCCACGGAGCAGCATGGCCACGCGCTCCCCCGCTCCGGACGTGCCGCATCCGTTCAGCACCTCGATCGATAGATCCGGATCGGCGGGAGGAAGAAGGGCGGGTTCACGAGCGCGGAGGACCAGGGTCAGGACGAGCGCACCCACACCCGCCCCGAGAAGGAGCATGCCGACCAGGGCCAGCGGGCGGGCGCGTCCCCGTCTATACATGACCCCGCCCAGTCACGGTGAGGCCCCGCGCCGGAAGCGAGACCAGGGCGGCGAGAATGCGGTCGTACGAATCGGGAAGCGCTTCGGGCAGCACGCGCGTGTCCGCGACCGCGGGCATGAAATTGGAATCACCCGTCCAGCGCGGCACGAGGTGCCAGTGCAGGTGACCCAGCACGCCCGCTCCCGCCGCGCGTCCAACATTTGCTCCGAGGTTGAATCCATCGGGGCGATAGGCCTCGGCGATGGCGCTTCGAGCGCGGTCGAGGGCAGCCAGCGTTTCCGCGCGCACCGTCTCGCTCTCCCCGAAGAGATCTTCGCTGTGCGTATACCCGGCCACCATGACGTGTCCGGACGCGTAGGGGAAGGCGTTCAACATCACGAAGGTGTGCTCGTAACGCTCCAACACGTAGTTGTCACGTGCGGGGCTGAGCCGGGCGAGCGCACAGAAAAGGCAAGTTTCACCGGGGGGCAAGGCACCGCTCTCGGACCGGATGTAGGCCATGCGCCACCCCGCCCAGATCCGCTCCGTCATGGCCGGCGCTCGGCAAGAAGCTTCTCCGCCGTTTCGAGCTGCTCCACGGTGTTCACCCCCGCGACCTCCATGGGATCCGCGACGGGGAGCCCCTCCACTCGCCGTCCTTCCGCAAACGCCAGGTGCACGAGATCGGTCAGGTAGTATTCCTTCTGCCGGTTTTCATTCTTGAGCAGCGGCAAGCCGCGCAAGAGAAACGGGCCGTCGAACGCATAAATGCTCGAGTTGATCTCCCGAATCGCCTGCTCCTCGGGGCTCGCGTCCTTGTCTTCCACGATCGCGATCACCCGGCCATCCTTCCGCACCACACGGCCGTATCCTTTTGGATCCTCGAGCACCGCCGACAGGAGCGTGACCGCGGCACCGGTTTGGCGATGATGCTCGAGCATGGAACGCAGCGTGCTGGGCCGGATGAGGGGCGCATCGCCAGCCAGCACGGAAATAGGATCGGTGACGCCCTGAAGGAGCGGCGCCGCGCACATGACCGCGTGCCCGGTGCCGAGCTGCGGTTCTTGCAGCACGGTTTGAACTCGCCTCCCCTCCAGGACTTCCCGGACGCGATCGGCCTGATGCCCTACTACGGCAATGACGCGATCGAAGCCGGCCGCTTCCACGCTGTCCAAGACGTGCAGAAGAAGCGGTCGCCCTGCGATCGGAAACAGCACCTTGGCGCGGTCGGACTTCATCCGCGTGCCCTTCCCCGCGGCCAGGATCACCGCCACGGCGCTCACGAGGCCGCCCTCACCGAGAGTTCCAGGTTATCGATGAGTCGCGTCGTTCCCAACCACGCGGCGATGGGAATGAGCACGCGGCCTTCCAGGCGCTCGAGGGGATTCAAATTCCGCGCGTCGACGATCGCCACGTAATCGAGCCGCGCCAGCGGCTCCTCGGCAATGCGCGCGCGTATCCGGCGAAGAATCGGCTCCACGCGTCGCTCCCCGCTCGTGATCAGCACGCGCGCGTCACGTAGCGCGCGAAAGAGTACCGGCGCCGCACGGCGTTCCTCGGGAGACAGACGCACGTTGCGGCTCGACATGGCCAACCCATCCCGCTCGCGAACGATCGGGCCCCGCACCACCCGCACCGGCACATCCAAATCACGCACCATGTGCTCCAGAATCAAGGCTTGCTGGGCGTCTTTCTGTCCCAGCACGAGCACGTCGGGTTCTACGATGTGGAGGAGCTTGAGAACGACGAGCGTCACCCCGGAAAAATGAGTGGGACGCGTGGTGCCTTCCAGCACGTGCTCGAGACCGGTGACGTGGACGGCCGTGCGCCGATCGGTGGCGTAGAGCCGCTCCGCCCGGGGAAGGAAGCACACATCCACACGCTCCCCGCGCGCGAGATCGAGATCGCGAGGCACGTTCCGAGGATAGCCTTCGAAATCCTCTGCCGGTCCGAACTGGGTGGGGTTCACGAACACGCTGATCACGACATGATCGGCGAGCGTTCGGGCCCGGCGCATGAGGCTCAAATGCCCCTCATGGAAGAATCCCATGGTCGGTACGAACGCGATCCGGCGGCCTTTCTTTCGCCACTGACGCGTCTGACGCCGCACCGCATCGGGCGCGCGTATCACCGCCATGCGCGGCGCCGGAGTCATTCCGGATAGGTCTCGTCAGGTCCCGGAAACCGGTCGGCGCGCACGTCTTCGGCGTAACGCCCCACCGCGTCATGGATGACCTGGCGGACATCGGCATAGCGGCGCACGAATCGCGGCGTGGTGGGACTCATGCCCAGCAAATCGGTGATGACGAGAATCTGTCCGTCGCATCCGCGGCCCGCTCCAATCCCGATCGTCGGGATGCTGATCGCGCGGGTCACCCGTTCCGCGACGGGAGCGGGGACGCTCTCGAGCACGAGGGAGAAACACCCCGCTCTTTCGAGAGCCTTGGCCTCTTCGAGGAGGGCCTCGGCCGCTTCGGGCGTGCGACCCTGCACCCGAAAGCCGCCCAGCTCGAGGACCGATTGCGGGGTGAGGCCGATATGTCCCATGACCGGGATGCCGGCTTGCACCAGCATGCGCACGTGTTCGCTTCGAGGGCCTTCGATTTTCACGCCGTCCACCCCCGCCTCCTGGATCAGCCGGCCCGCATTTCGGAGCGTGTCCTCGGGATTCACCTGGAAGGTCAAGAACGGCATGTCGGCAATGACGAGGGCTTTCGGTTTGGCGCGCATCACCGCCCCGGCGTGGGAAATCATCTGCTCGAGCGTGACCGGAAGCGTGGTCTCATGTCCCAGGACCACGTTTCCGAGCGAGTCGCCGACCAGGATCAAATCGACCCCGGCTTCATCGAGAATGCCGGCGGTAAGCACATCGTAGGCGGTGAGACAGACGAGCCGGCGGTTGCCTTTCTGGGCTACGAACGAGGGGACGGTGACCCGGCGAGCCATCACAGGTCCCCCGTGCCGAGAGGACGGTAGTAGAACGTCCCTCCCGTGTGCTGCTCGATTCGTTCCAGGAGGTCCTGTCCTTGCTCGGGCCGCGACTCCAGATCCAGATTGTTGGAATCCACCACCAGCACCGGGGCCGCGTCGTAGTGGAAAAAGAAGTAGTTGTAGGCTTCGTTCAACGCCGAGATGTACTCGCGGCTCATGTCGCGCTCGAACGACCGACCGCGAGTTTCGATGCGGCGCAAGAGGCGCGGCGTACTTGCTTGCAGGTAGACGACGACGTCGGGCGTGGGCACGTCTCGCTCGAGCAAGGGAAAGAGGGCGTCGTAAAGCCGGAGCTCCTTGTCGTTCAAGTTCACGTTGGCGAAGATGCGATCCTTCTGAAACAGATAATCGCTCACGATGCGCGGAGAAAAGATGTCGCGTTGCAGGAGATCCTGTTGATCTTGATACCGCGCGAGAAGGAACGTGATCTGGGTCTGGAACGCATAGCGGGGCCGGTCGCGATAGAACTCCTCGAGGTACGGATTGCGGCCCAGGTCCTCGAGCAGAAGCCGCGCGTTCCAGGCCCGCCCCAGGAATTCAGCCAGGGCGGTCTTCCCCGCCCCAATCACGCCCTCGACGACCACGAACTGCTTTCCTTGCATCATCACCACAGGGGCGGCGCGAACCACCGCACCGAGGTCTGGTTGCGGCGCCGCCGGAGAAGGTCGCTGAGCCGGATTCCCAGCGCCGGATCGATCCACTCCGGCGCGATCTCCAGCATTGGGATCAAGACGAACAGACGATCCGGAGCCCCCGGATGTGGGAGGACAAGTCCCGGCCCCCGGAGAATCCGATCCCCATGATAAAGCAGATCGAGATCGATCGTCCTGGCACCCGAGCGATGCGTGGCCGCCCGGCCGCCTTCAGCCTCGATGCGATGGAGTGCCTGGTGCAAGGGTTCCGGCTCGAGACCGGTGTCGAGGCGGGCCACGGCGTTGAGGTACCTCCCCAGCCGGGGGTCGCCGACCGGGTCGGTATCGTAGAGCGAGGACACCCGAACGAGTTCTGAGTCCGGTAGCCGGCGGAAGGCGGCGAGAGCCTGGGCAAGATGCTGGACCCGATCCTCCGCATTGCTGCCCAGCCCAATGAACGCAGGACTCACCGGCGCCGCACCATCTCCACTTCCGCCGAAGAGAGACTGCCCGCGAACGGAACGTTGGGCTTGCGCACGCGCACGCGCACTTCCTGCGCGGGAAAGCCGTCCAACAGCGAACGCGCGAGCGAACCCGCCAGCGATTCCAGAAGGCGGTGGCGGGATCCGTCGACGACCCGGGATACCTCGCGAAACACCGCCTCGTAATTCACGGTGTCGTGCAGATCGTCGGTGCGGGAGGCCTGGTCGAGATCGACGGTTAGATCCACGTCGATGTGGAGTCTTTGCCCGACCTCACGCTCCGCCTCACTCACCCCCAGATGGGCGAAAAAGACGACGTCGTTGAGGCGGACATGATCCCCCATCCGGCGAAACTCCCCTCGATGAAAAAGAAGCTCAGTAACCTAAATGACAGCGACTTAAGCCGTCAATCTAAGACGATGCTTCAAGGTAGGACGACGAAGCGTTTCACGAACGAAGGCGCACTCTTTCGCCCTTGTAGCTCCATGCGAGCCAAATAAACCCCGCCCCCGACGCGGTGGCCCTGGGCATCCCTCAGATCCCACACCGCGACACCCTCACCGTCCGCGGATACGCTTTGTGGAGTGAGGTCCAGAATGCGACATCCCCGGACATCGTACACGGTCAGCTTCACCCGGGCGGGCGTGTCGCTCGGCGGCACGAAATAGCGAAGCGTCATCGCGCCGTGGACGGGATTCGGATCGGGAGCGCGAAGCGTCGGTGTGAGCGATCCCTTCCATAAGCCGGTCTGGGTGACCAGACGGTCCTCGAGCCCGGTTCCGGTTTCGATCGCCGCCACCTGATAGACATGCGTGCGCCCCGGCTCCACGCCCACGTCCAGAATCTCGTAAGGATTCGTCCCGTCGATGTGGGTTGCGGCGAGCTGGGTGAACGGACCGGCGGCTTCGAACCCACGATAGACCCGGAATCGCACCGCCCCGCGTGTGCGGGCCACCACCCATCGCAACCGGAAACCGTCGCGTTCGGGGACAAGCTCCGACACGGCGAGGTCGACGAGAGGGGCCAACGCGTCGGCGGTCATGAGCGCGAGCGCGGGCTCGTGATCGCGCCAGTCTTCGAGATGACGCGCGCGAGACATCAGACGATGTTCCGCCTGTTCAAACGTAAGCTTGGGATAACGAGCGAGGAGCAATGCCACCGTGCCCGTTGCATGCGGCGCGGCCATGCTCGTTCCCTGACTCACGAAATAGAGCCCGCTCGGCACGCTCAGGCGATCCAGTTCTTCTGTGGTGGCGTAGGTGGTCGAGATCCCAGAGGATCGTGCGGAGACAACCCCGAATCCGGGAGCCAAGATTTCGGGTTTCTGCCGACCATCCGAGGTAGGCCCGCGAGAGGAGAAGTACGCGACTTCATCCAAAGGCGGAGGTGAGGCGTAACACACTTCTTCGGCGTGGACATCTTCCCAGCAATCCCGCGTTGCCACGGCGCCGACGGCAATCACGCCGAAGGCCGTGGAGGGGCTGAGCACCGTCTCTTCCGGATCCACGTCGGTAGTGAAGGCGGGTTCCTGACCCGAGGGAAAGCCAGCCCAGTTGGCGACCCAAAAATCGATTTCGGAGCTCGAGCTGGTCGAGATCGGCTCGATCTCGAGACGCCAGAAGCCCGTCGCCACCCGCTGGCTCTGGCCGTTGTCGGCCAGCTCGAAATAGACCGTGCCCATCCCCAGGTCTTCGGTATGCCATCCACGAACCAGCGCCTTCACGTCTTTGAACTCCGCTTCGAGATTGCCGAAGTCGAGCGTGCCCACCACGTCCCCGAGCGGGTTTCTGAGCGTGAATCGATAGCGATCGTGCTTGGGGAACCATCCCTCTACCGCCATGAATGGATAGGTACGCCCCTTGTCATACCCGGGAAACCTGAACGTGAGGGTATGCGGGACCCCTTCACCCATAGGCACTTCAGCATGAATGGCTCGATTTCCGTCGTTGCCTCCCGCGGCGACGATCAGATGACCCGGCGCGATGAGATGGGAGAGAGCTGATTCGAAAGGAGTCGTGCCACGATGTGGTCCGAAATGATTGCCGAGACTTAAATTGATCACCGCCGGCATTTCGAGCCGATCGGCATGCTCGAACACCCAACGGCATCCCAGCACGACGCCGGCTTCGGTGAAATTCGTGCGCACGGCGAGCAGCGTTGCGTCGGGCGCGATGCCGGCATACGGAATGGCAAGGTGGGGTGAGAAGGAACCGCGCCCGTTGCCGGCCGCGATGCCCAGAACATGCGTTCCGTGACCGACCTCGTCGATGCCCCCCGCATTGCCGAGATCGATGCTGCGGGCGCTGTACTCCACGCCATAGGGAAATCCAGCCGGCGGGCGTGCACCGTAGCCAAGTTGATCCCAGTACCGATCGATGCGGGTACCGCCCAACGCGTCTTTGAAATCGGGATGCTGCCAGTCGACCCCCGTGTCCACGATCCCGACCGCCACGCCGGCGCCGGTTTGCCCCACGAAGGTGCCGCTGTCGAGGTTCGGCCGGCGGACTGCCCCGAGTCCCAGATAGGCGGTGCTGCGATCGAGGGCCATGCGAATGGGTCGCGATAAACGAGCCTCCGAAACGTAACCGCTTTCCAAGAGCGCACGAAGCGTGGCCGGTTCCACGCGGGCGACGTACAGTCCGTCGTCGAGTCGCACCGCGTCCAGGCCGGATAACGCCAGGGCACGTTCATCCTCCGCGCGCAGGAATACATCGATTGCCGAGCCCGGGGCATCCCCCAGGCTTTTCAGCCAACCACGCGTCGGTGTACTCGGCGAAGACGCGTTCAAGATGCGATGAAGCGCGGGATCGATCTGGGGAGGATTCGAGCGAGCCGGTAGAGGAGCGACAAGAACGAGGCATGCGGCCAGACCGATAGCGCGCGCGATGGAAGACGATAGCTTGGCCGGCATGAGCGAGTACGCCATGGACCTCGGTAGGTAAGCCCCTACCCCAAAGTAGCACGGGAATGGGGCCCTCGCTACAATCGCGAGATGCGATCGTACGTGATTATTGGGGCCGGCGCGGTCGGTTCGGCCCTGGGGGGCTATCTGGCTCGCCGTGGACACCCCGTTCTCCTGGTCGGCCGGCCGCAGCACGCCCGCGCCATCCAGGCGCAGGGAGGGCTTCGGGTGGTGTCCCGGACTGAAGCCTTCCTGGCTTCCGTGACCGCCCACGCCAACATCCCGGAGAACATACCCACGGACGCAATCCTGTTTCTAACCGTCCAATCTCCCGATGTGCCGGAAACCCTGAACGCGTGGCGAGGGTTTGCCTCCCACTCCCTGGTGACGTGGCAGAATGGATTGCGGGCCGAGAGCCTCGCCGCGCCCCTGTTTCCGGATCTGTATGGCGGGGTCGTTCGTTTCACCTCCACCCTGCTCACTCCCGGTGAGGTGCGGTTACGCAATCCCGGGGCTCTCACCATCGGCCGGTGGCCGGAGGGCAAGACTGCTCTCTGCGCCGAGATCGCGGGCGAGCTCGGTAACGCCGGGTTTCAAGTCGCCGAATCGGAAAGAGTCGGCGACGACAAAGCGCTCAAGTTGCTCGTCAACCTGGTAAGCGGTCCGGCCGTGCTCTTGAAGCGCACCGACAAGGAACCGGTTCTGGCCGCGGTGCAAGTGGCGTTGCTCGAAGAAGCGTGCCGGGTGTACGCCGCCGCGGGGATTCGCGCAGAACCGACGTCGGGAATCGGAGAAACGAAAGACGCGCTCCTTGCTCACTTCAAAGGCGGCGGACAAAAGCCCGATACCGTGGGGGGTGTGTACAACTCCACCTGGCAAAACTTGCATCACCGCCGGCCGCGCCTCGAGAACGATTTTTATCACGGCGAAATCATTCGCCTGGGCCGAGAGAACGGGGTGCCGACGCCGGTCAATGAGCGGGCCCTGGACGTGCTCCTATGGGTCCATCGCTCCGGTCTCGGCCCCGAAGCATTGGATCGGGATGCCTTTCGCGCCCGTTTTGCCGACGTGGTGGACTTCGACCGCTTGATTGAAGCCGCCTCTGCGAGCGCGCCGAGCGGTTTGGAAATCTAGCTAGGGCATTCCTTCGAACAAGTCGTGAACCGGACGCTTGCCGGTAAGCGGGGTACGTGCAGTGGCCAGGACAAAGGATTCCTGAGCCCAGTACTCGTCGAGGCCGCCCAGGTCCTGCTCCATCCGATCGATGAACGGCTTTTGGGAGGCATGCGCAGCCACGCCGGCTCGTTTCGCCGATACGTAGGCGCGCACGTCGAGGATTGCGTCAATGGCGTCGTCCGGCACTGCGAAGAGCTTGCGGGTCGTGATGCGTCGCGCCCGGGATTCCGGAATGCTGTAGGCCCAGAATCGCTCTACGCCGAAGGGCGCCCCCAGGTAGGGCCACAGGCTCGGATCCGCCGCCTGTTCGAACGCGGTATGGGCGCGAGCGGTAACGGTGCGATGGTCCGGATGTCCGCTTATGCCCTCGGCATGAAACGAGATGATGATGTCCGGTCGCACGGCGCGGATCTTGCGCACGAACGGACGAAGCAATGTTTCCTCATCGAGCCGAGCCAGCCCAGAATCAGGCAGAGCCAGGATTTCAGGAGGGTGAATTCCCAAGGCAACGCAGGCCGCGACCAGCTCCGCGTGGCGAACCGAAGCCAGTTCCTGACGGCCCAGGGACGCCGATTGTCCGATCGTTCCCGCTTCGCCCCGCGTGGCAGTCAGGAGATGCACCTGGTGACCCTCGGCGGCGAGCCGGGCCAGCGTCGCCCCCGGCCCGAATGTTTCGTCATCGGGATGCGCGAAGAGGCCGAGCACGTTACGCGGGGTCACGGCGCGCGGGGTCATGCCGGGGTCAATTCATTCCGGGATCTTCGGGACGCGGGTAGCGGGCCAAGGACACATGCAGCTCATGCGAGAAGCGAAGCCGTGATTGCACGAGAACGCTCCGCTCACGGGGCTCGGCAATCAACATCTCCTGCCGATCGTTTGGATCGGCCATGACCTCGGCGGCGAGTTGATTCAGAAAGGCCAGGCGCCTCGACGCGTCCGCAGGGAGGCCTCGCCGGGCATCGTCCTTCTTCACCAGACGCAACTCTTTGGCCAGCTCGAGAAGTCCGCACAACGTTTTCGTTCCCTCCGCGCCGGTGATCCACGAGGCATCTTCAGGACACGGAACAGCACGGGCCATGCGATAGAGCCGGGCCGACGGAACTTCCTCGAGATGTACGCGCTCGCGTCCTTCCAGCACGATTTCGAAACGGCCGTCATCCAGTCGGTTCGAGCGCACTAGAAATCCTGCGCCGCCCATCTCATGAAACTCGGGACTCCCCTCGTAGTCGGCTTCGAAACCCGGTCGAAGCAGCGCGACCGCGATCCACCGGCCGTGCCGGAGCGCATCCTCCACCATCTGACGATACCGGGGCTCGAATACGTAGAGGGGCAACGTGGTGCCGGGAAAGAGCACCGCATTAGGAAGGGGGAAGACCGGCAACTCGTCCGGAAGATCCCGTTCGCTCATGCACTCCCCTTGCTCGAGCGTCTAGGACTGTTCTCCGGAGCGGCAATCAGTGCGACAGGAATCCGGTCCCAGAGCGCTATCCTCGATCTCGAGAAACACATCACCATTTTCCACCAGAACGCGGAACACGGGAACCCGCGCGTCCTCGTCAAAAGGCGATGCCCCCGTCTCCAAATCGAACATCCAGCCATGCCAGGGGCAAATCACCGTTTGACCGTCGATATATCCGTCGGAGAGAGAGGCCCCCATGTGGGGACAGCTGTCCCCCACCGCCCACACGCGCGAACCCCTGCGGAATACCGCAATCCGGAGCTCGCCCACATCGAACCGCCGGCCTTCGTCCTCGGCAATCTCGGTAAGAGCCCCGATCCGGTGCTTGGATGGCATCGTGCATTCCTTCCAAGAAGAGTCCCGGTCCCGAAGCTCTCGCGTTTTATGAAGCATACCGCGAAGCATGGACCGAGGGCTTCCTCAGTTATCGGGGAGACAGGCGTGGACCTTAACGCGGGCAATTACGGGTAACTTGGCCCGCCTTACCAGGGTACGAGGACGACCCGCCCGAACACCCGTCGCTCTTCGAGAAGGCGGTGTCCCTCCGCGATCCGACCCAGCGGAAGCACCTGGTGGATGACGGGGAAGAGCTCCTCACGTTCGGTCAGGCGCAAGATTTCGAACAGTTCGCCGCGCGAGCCCATGGTCGATCCGAGCAAGGACAGGTTCTTGAAGAATAGGTGCGGGAGGGAGGTGATCCCTTCCCGGCCGCTCGTGTTGCCGCAAATGACCAAGCGCCCGCCCTTGGCGAGGCTTTGAATATTCTTGGCCCACGTATCCTGGCCGATGTGATCCACGATCACATCCACGCCGCGCTTTTCGGTCAATCGACGCACGGCTTCGGCAAAATCCTGCTTGGTGTAGTTGATGCCAGACTCCGCTCCCAGCTCGGCGGCGCGCACGAGTTTCTCGTCGCTCCCCGCGGTGGCGATCACGCGTGCCCCGCGAAAGGCAGCAATCTGGATGGCGGCGCTCGACACGCTCGACCCCGCAGCGTGCACGAGCACGGTTTCGCCGGGCCGCACGTTTGCCCGCGCAATGAGCATGTGCCAGGCGGTGAGGAATGGCAGTGGGATCGCGGCCGCTTCTTCGAAGGAAAGGTTTTCGGGTTTAGGGAGAACGTTCGCCTTCGGCACGATCACGAAATCGGCGCACGTACCGTCCCGATGTTCACCGAGAATGCCGTAGTATCGACATAGATGATCGTCCCCCCGCGAACACTGGTCGCACACGCCGCACGAAAGGCCCGGCGCCAGCACCACCGGAGCGCCCACGTCGAGCCGGGTGACGCCGGGCCCGAGCTTGTCGATCGTGCCCGACCCGTCGCAGCCCGGAATGATGGGAAGCGGATATTTCACGCCGGGTACGCCGGCGCGGATCCAGATATCCAAATGGTTGAGCGCCATCGCCAGAATACGAACGCGTACTTCGCCGGGACCGGGTTCGGGATCCGGCCGCTCCTCGATCTTGAGCACGTCCGGGCCGCCGTGGGCCGAAATGACAACTGCGCGCATGGGGCTGGATTGTGCCAGAGGCTCCCCAAACCGGCCATGCCTTGCTCGGGGAAGCTCGACAGGGGGGCGGGGGTATGGAAGAATCGACCTTGGTCCCCCTCGGAAATGGGATCCGCCATGCTGTTCTTGCGGTCAGTTTCCAAAATGAAGCTCGTTGCGCTCGCTGTGGTGCTGGTCATGGCGCTGGGCGGGGTACTCCACGAGTCCCTGATCCACCACACGCTGGCTGATCTCGACCATTCCGTCGGCTCGAAGACGTGCGCCGTCTGCCAGGCGCTGCAGCACAACGCAGGCTTCGTGAGCGGGACGCTCACGCCCGAGCCGGTTTTGCTGGTTCAGTGCGATGCGTACACTCCATCGCACAGCGTCCCCTCCACGTCCGCTCCCTCCTCGTTCGCCTCTCGCGCGCCTCCTGTTCTTTCCTGAGTTAGTTCGAGTTCACGAGTGAACCCATCGCGGGTTCGCGTCATATCTCGACATATTCAGGAGGAACGCCATGTCTCGGAGTGTGCTCCGACGACCCCGCTTTTACACCTGGATCGACACCGCCGGAATCGTTATAGCCATCACCTTGCCCGGACATAAGACGTTTGCGCAAAGCGCGGGGACGACCGCGAGCGGCGTCTCAAACGCCCTCAACCCCGCCTTCAGCGTCAACGGTCTCTTTCTGGGCAACTGGTCCGACCCGACGGGCCCGGAGGACGGCCTCAAGATCCAGGAAGTCGAAATGGCCATGACGTCGGTCGTGGATCCCTATTTCAAAGCCAATGTCTTCGTCGCCTTCGATCCTGATAAGTCCGGACCCGGTGCCGAAGTGGCGCTGGAAGAAGCCTACGCCACCATGACATCGATGCCCTCGGGATTCGGGCTACGCGCCGGGCGTTTTCTCATCCCGTTCGGCCGGCACAATCAACTCCACACACATGCCTTCCCGTTCGCGGAGCCGCCGCACGCGATCGAAGAAATTCTCGGGCCGGAGAGTCAAAGCGACGTGGGCGTGGAGGTGTCCTACGCGCCGCTTGTCCCGTGGTACCTGAACCTGCGCGTCTACGGGGGTGATGGCGCGGCGGAAGACGTGTTCGGTGGCGAGAGCAAGGAAATGGCCGGAGGCGGCCGGATCGAAAACCTCTGGGATCTTTCCGAAGCCACCACCTTCGAAGCATCGGCGTCCTACTTGAACGGACCCGCTCCGGAGGGCGGACGCCGCGAGCTTTGGGGAGCGGATCTTCGGGTAAAGAGTCGTGATCCGCGACAAACCCAAGGCCACGCCTGGGAGGGCGTGGTGGAGCTGGTAGAGGACGCACCCGAGTTCGGGCCCGACCGCACCGGCGTGTACACGTTCTTGCGCACTCGATTCGCCCGGCGGTTCTGGATCGGGGCCGGTTACGACTGGTTGTCCACGCCTTCCGAAGTCACGGGTCTTCGCGGCTCGGAACACGAAGCCAAGGGACAGCTCGCGTTCATCCCCAGCGAATTCAGCGCGGTGCGCATGGATCTGGGCTGGCGGGATCGCCTCGATGCGGAGCGCGAGCTCTTCGCCCAATTGCAGTTCAACGTCACGATCGGGTCGCACCCCGCGCACACCTATTAGGAGATCATGATGATGCAGCTCATTCGCATTCTCTCGACATTCGCCCTCGTCATGACGGCGGGGATCGCGAGGACCGAGGCCGCCCCGCTCAAGGTCGTGGCCACCCTCCCCGACCTCGCCTGGCTGGCGCAATCCCTGGGCGGGGACCGGGTAACCGCGAAATCCATTTGCAGCGGTTATCAAGATCCGCACTACCTGGAAGCCAAGCCCTCCTACGCCAAGGATCTGCGGT
>Ga0075429_100000059_pt1 | contig 53173 bp, 40 predicted proteins | sample RhiMetdeltSRZDD3_FD_75295 | JGI IMG/M metagenome (GOLD analysis project Ga0075429, IMG submission 75295) | Populus rhizosphere microbial communities from Tennessee, USA - Rhizosphere MetaG P. deltoides SRZDD3 | ecosystem: Host-associated > Plants > Roots > Rhizosphere > Soil | place: USA...
CCACAGAAAAGTCGGATGAACCATAATCAGGAAGTCGCTGGTTCGAGCCCAGCCCGGGGAGCCAAGTACTACTACGCGGAGTGACCGATCAGCTCCCCGACGCGATGACCCTCTGTGCTGGGCCCTCGCCCTCACCGAATACGAGCGGGGCTTGCGCGCCTTGATCCTTGACTCGTCCGCGTGAGTCTCCGGCATGCCGGCCAGAGCGGGCGATTCGCGGTTGATCGTGACGGTCGAAGACCCCGCCGCGGCCCCCGCGATCCTCGCCGCGCTCGCTGAGTCGCGGAGGTCTGCTCGCGGGCGTCTTGGGGCGGGAGCATCCCTCTGGACCGGCGCTTTGCTCTGCAGAAATCCCGTGACCCGCTGCTTGTCTGCGCTGTGCCGGGGGGAGGAGCAGCGGAAGGGGACCGGGCGGGCGGTGCCGTCTCCGGACGTGATCGTCGTCGTCGCGACCGTCTGGACCATCTCGCCGGGTGACGCTCGCCGAGCGAGCGGGCGAGAGATCAGCGCGGTGGCGCGTCGGGCCACAGCCCCAGCGTGCGCATGAGCGCCAGGGCGTTCGACGTCCGCACGACGCCCGGACGCACGCGGTAGTCGAAGCGCATCTGGCCATCCTCCAGACGGTCCTCGAAGTGGACGTTGGCGGCGCCGACGGCGGGATCGTGCGCGACCTCCGACAGGCTGAGGTCGTGGGTGGTGACGAGGCCGATCGCGCCCCGCTGGACCAGGCCGCTCACGACGGCGGCGGCGCCGAGGCGGCGGTCGTGCGAGTTGGTGCCGTGCAGGATCTCGTCGAGCAGGAAGAGCAGGGGGACGGGACCGTCGGCGATGCGGACGAGGTCGCGCAGCCGGAGCAGCTCGGCGTAGAAGCGCGAGGTGCCCTCCTGCAGCGAGTCGTGAATGCGCAGGGTGGCGCCGACCGCGGTCCGCGAGAGGCGTAACCGCGTCGCCCGGACGGGGGCGCCGGCCAGCGCCAGCACCGCGTTGACGCCCACCGCCCGCAACAGCGTGCTCTTGCCCGACATGTTCGAGCCGCTGACGATCAGCACGCGCGTGGCGGCGCCGAGCGTCACGTCGTTGCGCACGCAGCGGGTCATGAGCGGATGCCCGAGTCCCGAGGCCTCGAAGCGCGCCTCGCGCTCGACGATGTCCGGATAGACGTCGTCGGGCTGCTCCCAGGCGTAGCCGGCCAGCGAGCCCAGCGCCTCGAGCTGCCCGACGGCTGCCAGCCATCCGCCGAGGGCGGCGCCGTGTCGCGCCCGCCACGCCTCGATCGCGAACGCGCAGTGCACGTCCCACAGCGTCAGCAGCGCGACGGGCGCGAAGAACTGATTGCGCCGGGAGTCGAAGAGATCGACCAGTCGGCGCAGGCGGCGGACCATGACCGAGGGATGCTGGCCGTCCGTCACGAGGGCGTCGCGGAGCCGGGCCAGCATCGGGCTCGCGAGCGGCTCGCGCTCGAATCGCGCGAGCACAGCGGCGAGCAGCTCGAGGTCGGGGCCGTGTCCCGCCACGGCCCGATCGACGTCCCGCACGCGCTCGCGCAACCGCCACCGCACGACGCTCTGCAGCGCGACCACACCCGCGGCCAGGGTCACCGGCGCCCACCCCACCGACCACACGGCGACCACGGCCAGCGTCGTCGCGGTGACGGCGACCGCACCCGCGCGCACGCGGGGGGTGGGGGCGGGCGTGGTCGGCCTCGCCAGGGCGAGGAGGGCATCGGGCCGAACGACCGCGGCGACGTCCTCACCGAGGACGGCCAGGTCCTCGCGGAGGTCGAGCCGCGGCGCCAGCTCCTGCACGGCGGCCTGGCGCGCGCGGACCGACGCGGGATCGGCCGGCGCCAGCAGCCACCCGGCGAGCGTCTCCTCGCCCATGGACGTGCGGGCGGTGCACACCCGCTCGTAGACGGAGCCGGGGCCGAGGACGTCGAGGTCGGCGGCATAGGGGTGGTCAGGCTCGAGAAACTGCGCGCCGGTGCGCCCGGCACCCGACCACCGGCCGTCCAGGCGCGCCAGCCCCCGCGTGTAGAACGTCGCCGCGCGCTCCGCCCGCCGGTGGCGAGCTCGGAGGCGCGCGTGAGCGACGAGGAGCGCCACGAACACCACGACCGGCCCCAGCAGCCACCACGACGACAGCCAGCCCGTCGCGGCCAGCCACCAGAGGAGGGCGGCCGCCAGGGCGGCGGCCAGACGACCCCTCGAGATCGCTTCCTGTCGGCGCGCGCTCTCCGCCGCCCTCGCGCGGTGGTGATGGGCGCGGCGCTCATACTCCGCCGCCGGGGAACGGTCACGGTCGGGCATCGAGAGAGGCTCCAGCGGCGGAGATGGCGGAATCAGCGAGGAGCCGCGACGGCCAGGTCAACCAGTCCCGCCGCCGCCGCCATGCGTCGGTCGTAGGTGACGACGGTGGTCAGCTCGTCGCCGAAGAGCAAGGCGGCGGCCAGATGAAGGGCGTCGAGGCTTCGCACGAGTCGTGGGTCCAGCGTGGCCGCCACGTCGAGAAGCTCCTCGTCGATCGGCACGAGGTGGAGCCGCTGCAGGACCCGTCGAGCGCGCACCACTGCCGTCCCGCCGTGGCCGCGGACGGCTCGGAGAACCTCCACCCGCGACAGGGCGCAGGAAGCCCGGTCGCGCTCGGCCCCGAGGTAACGGCGTAGCGCCGCCGACTCCGGCTCGGCGACGACCAGCTTCACGAGAGCCGAGGCATCGAGATAGACCATCGCCTATCGCTCGCGTGACCGCGCGCGTGCGAAGCAGGCGACTCGGGCGAACACGGCCGGCCACCCGTGTCAGCGGAGGGCCGAGTTCGAGCAGGTCACCGGTCGGTGGGAAGAGGCGCCCGCGGCGCACCAGGCGCTCGATGTGGCCGACACCGCGCGACGGAACGAGCAGGGCCAGCGGCCGACCGCGGGCGGTGATCTCCACCGTACGGCCTCCCTCGACGAGCCGGAGGAACTCGCTCGCGCGCTGTCGGAGCTCGCGAACGCCGATCGATTTCATAGTGCTACGTTGTAGCACTAGTGCGACCGCCGTGCGGGCCGTGGCGGGCGGCGGCTCCCGGACACGCTCAGGCGGCGTGACCACCCGGACGCCGCCATCCGACGCGGCGCCCGCCGACACCGCCGCCGAACGCGTAGTGCACGAGCGTGTCGCCCACGCCTTCGCCGCCTCGGTCAGGGGGCGCCCGGCAAGCGTGCGCACGAGGAGATCGGCGACCCTGACCGTCACAGTACTGGCGAAACGGGGTTCGCGCTCGCCCGTCGGGCTCGACACGGGCGACGCTCGCGGGGTATCACTGTGTCCTCGAGATCGTGGACCCCCGCGGCGCGCGGGAGAGGTGGAGGCATCACCGGATGGGTGACGTCGGTCTCATGGGCATGCACGTCCCCGGCATGTCGTGGCGCGAGATGCGGGAGGCGGTCGCGTGGATCGAGCGGGCGGCGTCGACCGCGCGCTCCAGCGGGTCCGCGAAGTATCTCGGCAGATGCCACGTGTTGCGGGGCGAGCAGGCCATCCAGGGCGCGCGGTGGACCGATGCCGCCGTCGAGCTGGGTCAGGCGCTGGCGATCGGGCGACGGATCGAGTACCCGACGCTCGCCCGGCAGGCCGCCTCCCTGCTCGCACAGGCCCAGGCGGCGGCCGCAGACCGACGAGGCGACCCAGACTGCGCGGCTCGCCGCCGACACGATCGACCTGGTGGCGTCGCGCGCTCCGGAGCCGCCCTGCGGCTGGCCTGCAACGGATGGTCGAGGGTCCAGACCGCCCGGATCTTCCGCTGAGCACGCGCTGCCGCCTCCCGTTTGATACGGCACGGCCGCCTTGGCGACGGCGGCCGCGCTACTTGCTGGCCAGGCGCTGCCTCGCCTCGCGGAGCTCGGGCCGATCGCCGTCCGCGTTTCGCGTGAGCCGGGCGAGCTTCTCGAAGTACTCGCGCGCCTTCTTCGCGTCACCCGAGACCTCGGCGGCCTTGGCCACCCCGTAGAAGCCGCGCAGCCGCATCGGCGCATTCTTGAGCGACGTCTCGTACTGCGTCAGGGCAGCCGCCGCCTCGCCATGCGCCATCAACAGGTCGGCAAGCAGTTCACGCATCGGGTAGAGCCGGTTTTCCATGGCCACGTGCTTCTCGCTGGCGTCCTCGAGGTCCGCCGCCTCTCGCATGAACTTGAGGGCGTCGGCCTTGTTCCCCTGGCCCTGGGCCGTCCAGGCCTGGGCGCCGAGGATCTGGATCTCGACCTGGCCGGCCCAGTAACCCTGCCCCGCCTTCTCCAGCGCCGCCCGCTGCTCCTTCAGCTTCTCGATGTCGGCCTGGGCCGCCGCGGTGTCTCCGCTGCGCGCGGCTCCCATGGCGCGGGCGAAATGGGTGATCGCCTCCGCCATCGGGTAGCCGGTGCCGAGCGGCTGTAGCTGGGCGGCGCCCGCCCAGTCCTGCCGCTCGAGCATGTAACGGGCCGGCACCGCCGCCCGCGCCGTGGCGCCGGCCAGCGGGACTCCGATGACCTTCTTGATCGACAGGGCGTCCTGGATGAGGCCGCGGGCCTTCAGGTCCTGCCCGAGCTGCAGATACGCGTAGGCCATGAAGTCGTACGCGTGGGGAACGCCGCCGAGGGTGCCGTCGAGCTTGGCCTTCGTCACGTACTCGTTCGCCACCGCGACCGAGCGCCAGTTGGAGATCACGGACTCTTCCCACATGCCGACCATCGAGTAGATGTGCGACGGCATGTGCTGGGCGTGGGGTGCCGACGGCGCGATCTTCGCGTACTTGTTGGCGGCGGGAACGCCGCGCTTGGCGATGGCGGGGAAATCGTAGCTGTGGATCAGGTAGTGGGTCACTCCCGGGTGATCCGGGTACTTCCGGTCGATCGGCTCCAGGATCTTGACGGCTTTCAGGAGCGGCTCCATCGACTTGTGGTCGAACGTCTCGTTCAGGGCGAGAGCGTGGAAGATCTTCGCCTCGACGTCGTCCGGGTACTTGCCGCTGAGCCGCTCCATCGCCTTCTCGTAGTTACGGGTGCGCGTGTCCTGGTCGACCTTGTCGTAATCCTGGTAGAACTCCTTGAGCGCGGCCAGCCAGTCGCGCTCGCGCTGGGTCTTGGGCCCGATGGCTTCACCCTTCTCGATGGCCTCGAGGCCGCGCTTCAGCGTGGCGCTGTCGAACGGCCCCACCAGGGGATTCGGCCGCTGGCTGATGGCGATACCCCAGTACGCGATCGCACAGCCGGGGTCCGTGGCGGGGATCGCCATGAAGGCCTTCACGGTCTCGGGGAAGAAGAACGAGTGCAGCATGGCGAGCGCCCGTTCGAACTGCTTCTGGGCCTCGGGCGTGCACGAGGTCTTGAAGTGCACTCGCCCGAGCTTCTCCGGATCTCCCGCGCGGTTGGCGGGATCGGCGTCCGCCCACACGGATGCGACCAGGGCCAGCGACGCGACCAGGGCGGTCAGGCAACTGACGAGGTAGCTCATCACGTCCTCCCTTCGTGCCGAGCACGGCCCGTTCAGCGAGGATGAGGCGCCAGGCATTCTAGCGCAAGCGGCACCCGGCAGTCATGAGCCGCGGGATCAGGGGTTGTCAGCGCCGCGCGCGGGCGGCGTAGCGCGCGAGCAGGCCAGCGAGGAGAAGGACGGCGGCGCCACCGGCCGCCGCCGCCGGGATCGACAGGCGGCGACGTCCGCCGTGCTCGTCGCTCGGGTCGAGCCGGCCCGCGTCGTCGTCGGCGGCGGTCGTTTCCGGATCGAACGGGAGATCGTCGGGATCGACGAGCTGCATGGCCGTCTGCTGCGAGGGGGTCGGTGCGCCGTGGCGCTGGAGCCGAGCCCCGCGCTCGTTCGTGATGGCGTCCAGCCGGGCGACGAGCCCGTCGACGGCAGCCAGGCGTGCCGCCTCCGCCGCCGAGAGCCCGGCGTGCTCGGCGAGCAGGCTGACCCGCAGGGCCCGGATCTCCTCGACGGTCCGGCCGTCCTCTCCCTCCTGTTCCCAGGTGACGTGCAGCTCGCTGTCGAGGCCCATGCTGCGATTGGTGAGGTTGGCGGACCCGACGGTGAGGAACCGGTCATCGACGATCATGAGCTTCGAATGGATGTAGGTCGCGCGAAACGTCTCGTGCGAGCCCTCGCACAGCGAGAAGTAACAGCCCAGCGCGCAGCCGGTCCTCGACGCCGTGTCCCGCAGCACGTCGAGATTCCGGGCCTGCCGGAGTCCGACGGCGAGCTCTTCCTTCAAGGCCTCGGCGTGCTCGTTCACGACGATGACGATCTCGGGCCGGGGCCGGTCCGGCGCGCGCATGCGCCGGACCAGGACCTCCCGCATCCGGCGGCTGCTGAGATACTGCGTCTCGATGTAGATGAGACGCTCGGCGGCGGCGATGGCATCCTCGAAGAGGCGCTCCACCTCGCGAACGGTGGTGCCACCGGGCCTCGGGGCGGTCCGGCTGAGCGCGACGGTCGTCGCGCCGATCGGCAGCGAGGCTCGTATCGGCTCCGCGCGAGAGTCCGCCGGCCCCAGCTCGAGCGGCGGACCGCCGGCGCGCCGCCACCGGTCGCTGAAGAGATCTTCGAGCGCCTGCGCCGGCTCGCGGCCGGCCAGCCAGGCCTGCACATCGTGATAGGGCTTCTGCGGACGGCTGTGACTCAGCCGCAGCGGGTTGTCGGCGAGATGGCGGCGGTCGTCCCACCGTCCCTCACAGACGTCCATGCCGCCCAGGAAGGCGAGGCTGCCGTCGATCACCACGAACTTCTGGTGATGAGAGCCGCCCGCGGCCGGATGATCGGCGAAGCGGAAGTGGAGGTTCGGGCTCGTCATCCAGTGGAAGAGCACGCGTTGCAGCCACTCGCGCTCACCCGCGAAGACGAGGTGGAAATCCCAGGCGAGCAGGTACACACGAAGCTCGGGCCGTCGCCGGCAGAGGCCGTCGAGGAACTTCAGAAAGCGTACGTCGGCGCCGGAGGGTGCGTCGGGGCCGCGCAGGAGCGGCACACCGCTGTCGAACTGCCAGCCCGACATCAGGACGTGGCTCTGCGCGCGATCGATGGCCCAGTACACGGCACGGTAGTAGTCCGCGGCGTCGACGAGCACCCCGCTGTCGTCGGCGGGCACCCGACGCCATGCGTTCCGCCCGACGGTGACGATCGACGTCACCGCCCGACCCCGGGGGCCCGTCCTCGGGAGCGGCGCGTCGGATTCATGCGCCCCTGGCCTGTGCGCGGATGGCGCTGACCAGCGGCAATCCCTGGAGGCTCGCCCGCAGGGTCGCGTCGGGCAAGCGGGCCAGCACGCCGTCGACGACCTCCTCGGCCGCGGCAGCGGCGTGACGGGCCGCCTCTAGCTTTCCCTGCTCGGCGTAGAGCCGCGCGAAGGCCGCGTGCGTCCGCCAGAGCTGGGTGGGATTGGTGATCGCCGCCGCGATGCGGCGCGCCTCGTGGAGCGCGCGCTCGGCCTCGTCCCAGCGCCGGGCGGCGCCGGCGACCTCGCCCGTCAGTCGCCACCCCCTGACCAGGTTCTTGCGCGCCTGCGAGCGGGCGGCGAGCTCGAGGCAGCGCTCGGCGAACGTTCGCGCGGCATCGAGATTGCCCTCGGCCAGCGCCAGCTCGCCCTGGCTCGCGCACAGCCGGATCGAGTAGCGAAAGCGCATCCACGCGCTCGTCGCCGGATCGCGCGCGAAGGCATCCACGCGCTCGAACATCTCGCGCGCGAGCGCGAGGTCCCCGCGGGCGAGGAACACGTCGCCGAGGTTCAGCTCCGCGTTGGGCACGGTGCCGGGATCGTGTCGGCGCCGGCCCACGTCCGCGCTCCGGCGGTTCAGCTCGGCCGCCCGCTCCAGATCACCCAGCTCGAAGTGGACCCAGCCGAGACAGTTCAGCAGGCGGTGGTGGATCGCCTCGTCGCCGACCTTCTCGGCCAGGTCGAGCCCCTCGTGAAACGTGGCGAGGGCGCTCGCGTAGTCGCCCTTGCCGGCCAGCGTGAGCCCGCGGAGAAAGGCGCCGAAGAGCAGCGGCACCAGGAGATCGTGACCGCGCGCGATGGCCAACCCCTGGACCTGGAGCCGGTCGGCGTCGGCGTACACGCCCTCCCAGCTCTTGAGGAGACCCGTCATCATCAGCGCCAGCGAGTGATGAACCGCGTCGCTCGCCGTGCGACTGGCCGCGAGCGCGCGCTCGAGGGCCCCCCGCGCCTCGTCGAGGCCGCCGGTGACCGCGCGGACGAAGCCGATCGTGAACTGAGCGCGTGCGAGCACGGCTTCTGCCCGCACGGGCTGGGCCACCTCGATGGCCCGGCGAGCGTAGGCGACGGCGCCATCGAGATCACGCGCCCAGGTGGCGGCCCAGCCCATGGCGGCGAGTGCCGCGGCCTCCCGGGCGGGGTCGCCGGCATCGCGCGCCAGCTCCCGCGCGCGATCCGCCGAGGCCCGGGAGCGCTCGAAGTCGCTGACGACGAAGTAGAGTGCACTCTGGGCCTGGTGAATCGCCGCGACGCGCGCGCGGTCGCCGTCAGGCAGGCGAGCCGCGGCCGCGAGCGCCTCGTCGTAGAGGGCCAGGGCCTCCCGCGTCGCGAAGGCGCGGGCGGCCCTCTCGGCGGCACGGACGAGGTAGACGAGCGCGCGTTCCCAGTCCTCGGCCGCCGAGTAGTGCCGGGCCAGCACGCCCGCCGCCTCGGTTCCCTGCTCGCCGTGGAGGGCGGCGAACGCCTCGGCGATCCGGCGGTGCAGGACGCGGCGTTGCTCGGGCGCGACCGACGCGTACGCCACCTCGTGGGTGAGCGCGTGCTTGAACGCGTACGACACCTCCGGGAAGAGACGACGCTCGTGGATCAGCTCCACGGCCCGAAGCTCCTGGAGCCGGTCGTCCAGCGACGAAGGGGTATCCACGACACGCTCCAGCAGGCGCCGTGTGAACTCGCGTCCGATGACGGCGGCGATCCGGACGGCGGTCCGGGGCGCCTCGCCGAGGCGATCGATGCGGGCGGTGATGACGTCCTGGATGGTGTCGGGGACGAGCGCCGGGTCGAGGCCGCGCGTCATGACCAGCTGCGCCCCCTCGCGACGCACGGCGCCCAGCTCCTGCATGGAGCTGACGAGCTCCTCGACGAAGAACGGATTGCCCTCGGCCTTGGTCGCGATCAGCCCTTCCAGCTCGGCCGGAAGGCGGTCGACACCGAGCAGCTCGGACGCCATTCGCGCGCTGTCGGTCTTGTCCAGCGCCGTGAGCGCCAGGCGCGTGTGAAACGTGTGGTCCCCGAAGGGCGGGGTGTAGCCCGGCTGGTAGGTGAGGACGAGAAGGACGGGCCGGGCGGCCAGGCTGTCGGCCAGACGCGTCGCCCACTCCTCGGTCGCCGCGTCCATCCAGTGCGCATTCTCCAGCACCACGACGTGCGGCTTCGCCTCCGCGGCCCGGGCGAGCACGCGCTGTGTCGTGTGGAAGATCTCCAGGCGCCGGAGCTGCGGGTCCATCGCGTCGACGCGAGGGTCACCCGCATTCAGCCCGAGCAGGGCCCGCAGGAAGGGAAGGGTCGAGGCGAGATCCACCCCGAGCTGACGGATCTGGTGCTCGAGCTTGGCGATGACCGTCGCCTCCGGATCGGCGTCGCCGATGGCGCAGGCGTGTCGCAGCATGGTCACGATGGGGTAGAAGGGCAGCATCCGGCCGAACGGCACGGCGTGCCCGGAGATCCACACCGCCGCGTCGCCGAGCCGATGACGGAACTCGGCCAGCAGCCGGGATTTTCCGATGCCGGGCTCGCCCACGATCATGACGACCTGCCCCTCGCCGGCCCGGGCCTGCTCGAAGCGCTCGGTGAGGAGCCGTAGCTCGCGCTCCCGGCCGACGACCCGCGCCCGGCCGGCCTCACGCTCGACGAAGCTCACCAGGCGGTACGCCGACGCCGTGTCCGCCCGATCGCCGACGGGTGACAGCTCGAAGTGGCGGCCGAGGACGGCGGCCGCGCTGGCGCTGACGACCACGCCGCCGGGATCGGCGTGGGCCACCACGGCCTCGACCGCGGCATCCGCCTCGCGCGTGTCGCTCGTATCGATCGTCATCCCGCTCTCGGTCCGGGCCATCTTGACGCTGGCCGTGTGGAGCGCGATCCGGACGTCGGGACGCAGAGGATCGTCGCGCCGTGCCCGTGCCGCCGATTGACGGATGGCCACCGCCGTGTGGATCGCCCGGCGCGGGGCCTCCTCGGCCGGATCGATCCCGAACGTCAGCGTCGCGCCGCCGGGCGAGACCTCCTCGATCCGGCCACCGAAGCTGCGCGCCTTGTCCATGACCTCCTCGAGCGCGCGCGTCATCTCGGGAGACTGTGGCTCGGGGCGCGGAAATGCGAGGACGACACGGAGTAGCGTGATCCGTCGGGTCTCCCACACCGGCGCGCTCGCAGGCACCGCCTCGGCCGGGCCGTCGGGACGCCTGGGGACACCGCGCGGACGGCCCCCTCGGCGGCGCGGCGACGCGAGGTCGGCCTCGAGCCCGTGCCGGTCCAGCCGGTACCGGAGCGTGTTGCGAGGGAGCCCGAGGCGGGCCGCCGCCCGGGTGATGTTTCCTCCGGATGCTGCGAGGGCTTCGAGGAGGTGTGCGCGCTCCATGTCACGCATGGCGTCATCGAGGGCGACGCCGGCTTCGCCACCGTGTGTCGCGGGACTCACGGGGGCGGGCACCAGCCCGAGCGCGTCCGCGGCGACGATCGGCGTGTCGGTGAGGAGCGCGGCGCGCTCCATCACATTTGCCAGCTCGCGCACGTTCCCGGGCCAGGCGTGGGCCAGCAGCGCGCGGCGCGCCTCCGGCGTCAGCGTCTTGGGGGCGAGCCCGTAGTCATCGCACGCCCGCGCCAGGAAGTGCTGGGCGAGGAGGACGACGTCGTCGCCCCGCTCCCGGAGCGGGGACAGATCGAGAGTCAGGACGGCCAGGCGATGATACAGGTCCTCGCGGAATCGCCGGGTGCGGAGGGCCTCCTTCATGTCCTCGCTGGTGGCTGCGATCACCCACACGTCGATGAACTCGCTGCGCGTGCTGCCCAGGCGACGGACTTGCTGTTCCTCGATGACTTTCAGGAGCTTGGACTGGAGCGCCGGCAGCAGCAGGCCGATCTCGTCCAGGAAGATGGTGCCGCCATGCGCCGCCTGAAACAGCCCGCGCTTGGCCTGACGCGCGTCGGTGAACGCCCCGCGCTCCCAGCCGAACAGCTCCGCTTCCAGGAGCGTCTCGGGGATGGCGGCACAGTTCACGTCGACGAACGGCTCGCGCGCGCGGGGCCCGGCGCGGTGGATCGCCGCCGCCACCAACCCCTTCCCGGTGCCAGTCTCGCCCAGGATGAGGATGGGAGGCGACCGCCGGGTGGTCTCGGCCTGGCGCCCCAGCACTCGGGCGACCTGATCACGCAGAGCGACGATCTGCGGACTCTGACCGATGAGCTCGGGGAGCGCGATCACGGGCGCCATCTTACAGCCGTGTCTCTTCGTCGGAGCCGGCGCCGTCGGACACTCGACCAACCGGCAAAATGCCCGAACCGCCGAAACCGCCTGATCTTCGTCAGGTGCGCACCGTCCCCGATTCGCCGGTTGCGACGTAACCCCCTGTCACATCGAGCGTTGCACGTGGCACCACGGCTGCACATCGCACTCGCCGTCGACGCGAAGCCGCCGACCAACTCAAGAAGGCGCTCGGTAGCGCCGCGAGGGAGGGACGGGATGAGGGCTCACGGGTACACGTATCAGGCGACGCTGGCGGCATCGGAACGGATCGGCTGGCGCGTGGAGGACCTGATCGGCGACGACAAGCGGCTGGACTTCTCCCGGCCCTTTCTTCCCGAATCACTCGCGCGCGTCGAGCCGCTCACGTTTCTGAGCCCGCGCGAGCGTTTGACGCTCAACCAGATCCGCGGCCTCGGCTACCTGCACATGTTCGGTGTGGTGGAGGAGTTCATCCTCCCGTTCGTCCTGGACCACGCGCGGCCACACCTGCACGGCGACTCCTATGCGGTGCGCGCGCTGCTGGAGTTCGCATCGGAAGAGGCGAAGCATATCCACCTCTTTCGGCGCTTCCGCGAGGAGTTCGAGCGGGGATTCGGCACCCCCTGCCGGGAGATCGGGCCGGCCGATGCCGTGGCCAGGGCGGTGCTCGGCCACCAGCCGCTCGCGGTGGCGCTGACGACGCTGCACATCGAGTGGATGACCCAGCGACACTGGGTGGAGGGCGTGAAGGACAACCAGGGGCTCGATCCCCAGTTCAAGAGCCTGCTCAAGCATCACTGGATGGAGGAGGCCCAGCACAGCAAGATCGACACGCTGATGGTGGAGTCACTGGCGCGTACTGCGGACGTCGCCGCCATCGACGCGGCGGTGGAGGAGTACCTCGAGATCGGCGGCATGTTCGACGCCGCGCTCGCCCAGCAAGTCGAGTTCGACCTGGACAACCTCGCCCGGGCCACCGGGCGCACGCTCGATGCCGCCGAGCGGGACACGTTCGTCGCAGTGCAGCTTCAGGGGCAGCGCTGGACGTATCTGGGCTCCGGGATGACCCACCCGAACTTCACCGACACGCTCGCCGGGCTGCGCCCGGCGGCGGCGGATCGGGTGGCGAAGGTGGCAGAGGCGCTCTCTTAGCCGCGGCTCACCGAAAGAGACCGGCGGACGAGCCCGGCCGGCGCGAGCGTGCGTCGGCGCCGGCCGGGCTCGGCCCCGGGGTGGGACCGGGTGTCAGCCAGCGGGAGGGCGCCTCAGGGCACGGCCTGCCGGATGTTGCTCGCACGAAGGAGCCAGGGACCGCTGCAACCCCCATGCATGAGCTCGGACGCGTCATCGTAGGACTGCCCCAAGGTCAGGATCATGAGCAGGCCGGCCGATAGGCCGCTGTACCCGCACAGGAGCGCCCGCCCGGGAGCGTACAGGATGTTCGCGGCAACGCTCCCCGCCTCGTCATCCGCCGCGGGGATGCGTCCGTCCGCCGGCGGTGGGGGCTGATGAGTCGCACACGCGCCGAGGAGCGTGGCGGCAACCAGAAACGCGATAATGTTCTGCTTCATCACGACCATCCTCCGTTGCGGGACTGTGACGTCGCTCGAGACTCGAGCCTGCGCGCGAGGATCCGCCCGGTCGGCGGCGCACCCCTTCGGGGCCGCCAGCAGCACCCGACCGCGCGGTGTGACGCGCAGGCGCTGGTAGCGGACGGGGTCGTCTACTCAGGGTCTCAAATCGAGCCCGGCCGATGCAAGGGATCGCGACCCTCCGAGCGTCCGGTCGGGGGCTCAGGGGCCGGTGGTGGCGAGGCCGGTCTTGGCGTACTTCAGGTCGCGGTAGTCACCCGACAGCACCGGCTGATAGCGGGCGAGGCCGGGCGGCGCCACGCACTCGATCATCACGTCCCAGTTCGGGTGATTGAAGAAGGCGATCGACAGGCGCGGCGCTCTGACCCCGGCCTCCTGCGGAGGGTTGACCACCCGGTGAAGGTTGGACAGCCAGCGGTCGTTCGTCCACCGCATGAGCAGGTCGCCGATGTTGATCACGAACTGGTCCGGGGCCGTTCGCACGTCGATCCAGCGGCCGTCTCGCGCACGGACTTGGAGGCCGCCGGGGACATCGTCGCCGTTCAGGACAGTCAGGCCCCCGTAATCCGTATGGGCCCCCGCGCGCAGCTGTCCCGGCAGTGGAGGGCGGCGCTGGGGCGGATAGTAGTTGAGGCGCATCGTGCCGATGGAGCGGCTGATCTTGTCGTCGAAGTACGGCTCGGGCAGGCCAAGGCCGAGCGCGGCCAGCCGCATCAGGAAGCGCACGAGCTCCTGCATCGCCCGGTAGTAGGCGATCGCGGCGGCGCGGAAGTCCGGTGTGCCGTCGGGCCAGATGTTCGCGAGGAAGAACTGCCGGCCCCTGGCACTCGTGTAGTAGGGCTCGTCGTCCACGTCCACCGGCCCGACGTGGTAGAACTCCTTGAGATCGGGTGGAGCGATGCCGTCGTTGGCCGCCGCCAGGGCCTCCCCACCCAGGGCGTGATAGCCGCGCGGCGTCCGACCATCGCCCGGACTCGCTCGCTGCTTGCTCTCGAGGGGCATGGCGAAGAACGTGTGAGCCGCGGCGCGCAGGTGCCCGACGACGGCGTCGGGAACGCCGTGGCCAGCGACGGTGAAGAAGCCGATGGACACACAGGCCTCGTCGATGAGACGGGCCGCCTGTCGGCGGTCGGCCAGCCCGCCACTTCGCGCCGGCGTCAGATCGATGAGGGGCACCACTGGCATGGTCGCCGTCTATTTCCTGTCGACGATCCGCCTGATCTCGGTCTCCGCCCACAGGATGGCGTCCTTGGGCTTGCCGGCGCCGGTCACGACACGCGCGAACATGTTGGGGATGATGTAGGTGTTCGTGATGAGCTGCGTCCGCTCGTCCGGGGGCGCCGGCCAGCCGTACAGGTGCGAGTATGCGACGACGCTCTTCAGGGGCTTGTACTTGGGATCCACGTCCCACACCGGGTGGTTCTCCATGTCGCGCCAGACGGGGTGGTTGTAGTTGTCGCCGGACATGACCCACTCGTGGTACTGGGCCGGCTCGAAGAACCACCTCAGGAACTCGCGGGCGACGTCGACGTTCTTGCTGAACTTCCAGATCCCCAGGCTGCGCGGCACCCCGACGGTGTGCCGTCCGGCCGGACCGGCCGGAGACAGATGGAAGCCGGTGAGGTCGGCGACCGGCATCTTCTTCTCCTTGGCGACGACGTAATGGCTGATCGGGTTGTGGATCCACGAGCCCTTGCCGGAGTTCAGCCACTGGTTGTTCGACGCGTTGTCCCACGACAGCACGGCCGGGTCCATCGCGTCGGCGTAGAGGGCCTGAACGTAGTCGACGGCCGCCTCGGTCTGCCGGGAGTTGATGGCCACCGTCTTGCCGTCCTCGGCGACATCCCTGGCGCCGTGGCACCAGAGGATCGAGTAGAGGGTCGTCACCGAATCGGTCGTCTGGCTGATCGCGAACCCGACGGGGTGGCCGAGCTTCTTCAGCTTGCGTCCGGCGCGGAGCAGATCGTCCCAGGTGTCGGGCGGGCGCTCGCCGATGCGCTCGAACAGGTCGATGCGGTGGCTTCCGGGAAAGGAGCTGAACAGGTAGGGCACCCCGAGCCACTGTCCACGCACGCTGGCGTGCTCCTTCAGGAACGGAAACCACTCGCCGTGCTTTCGCGCCAGGTCGCTGCAGAGCTCGGACACGTCGGCCAGGCCCGGCTGGAAGAGCCACGGATAATGCATCTCGAGGCTCACGATGTCGTGGCCGGCGCGGGCCATCAGCTCCGCCGAGAGCTTGGCGGGCATCTGGACGCTCTGCACGTGCGCGACGCGCGTGGTGACGCCGGCGGCTTGCGAGAAACGCTTGGCCAGCTCCTCGAGCTTGACGTCCGAGCTCGGAGCGTAGTTGACGGCGGTGAGGATGCTCAGCTCGCGGGCAGCCCAGCTCGCCGGCGCCCGGCCCAGGATCCCTGCCAGGCCCACGACCACGTGGCCCCCGGTGCGAAGAAACGCGCGGCGGTCGACTCGAGCCATCGGCACACCTCCCGCGGTGTGCGCCGAGGGTAGCGTTCGATCAGCGCGCGGTCAACGTCCCGGCCCGCCCGGGGCGGGGCCGGCGAACGCGGAGGCTAACGGACGGCGTCGCGGGCGAGCGGGCGGCTGCTCGCCGCTTCCGCGCGAACGATGGCCCAGCCCAGCGCGCGGATCTGGTGGTCGACGTTCCGCCAGCGCTGGTTGGGAATCCGGGCGACCGTCGACGTGGAGGTACCACGCCGATCCTGGATCACCGTGACCGCCGGGTTGTCGCTCAGCTCGCGCTGCAGCATCTGGAACAGCTTCGGCTGCTGACGGGACACGATGAGCAGATGTCGGGCGCCCTCGGTACCGCTTGCGATACCTCGGGCCTCCTGGACCAGCGCATGGACAGCCCGGACGATGGCCTTGTCGGACGCATTGCCGATGAAGCGGGACAGGGGCGACCAGGTGTCGCTGCCGCAGCCGGGACACTGGTCGGGGCCGATCTCGAAGCAGACCTCGCAGTCGACGCACAGTGCGAGCCGCGCGAGCGGGGTGTAAAGCCGGGGAGTAGCCAATTGGGCACGTGATCTCATGGCGTTCTCGACTGCTGGCAAGGTCAGTGCCAAGTGAGATTTCGCACAGTTCGGGCACTGTCGAATATCGCGAACCGTGCGAAGTGACACACAAAGGGCCAGACTGGCTCAGCCGGGCCCTGCCGTGTCTATACCCAGACTAGCTCATCAGATGCGCCCTTCGGCGCACGAGTTTCACAGCCCAGGGAGGGGGAGTCAGCGCCTGCCGGCTCCCGTGATGGCCCGGGCGAGGAGCACCGCGCCCTCATGGCATTTCTCGGGCGGTTCGTAGCTGAAGGCCAGACGGATGAAGTCGCTTCCGCCGCCGTTGGCGTAGAAAGCCGGCCCTGGCGTGTACTGCACGCGCGCTTCGACGGCGAGGTCGGCGAGCCGCCGGGTGTCCGTCCCAGAGGGCAGCCGCATCCAGAGGAAGAAGCCTCCCTGGGGATGACTGACCACGTAGTCGGTCCCGGCCAGCCCCTCGGCCAGGCCCTTCAGCATCGCGTCACGCTTGTCCCGGTAGACCCGGATCAGGGTCTCCACGTGGTCGACCAGATGGTCCCGCAAGTAGTACGTCGCCACGCGGGACATGAAGGGATTCACGCCGCCGCCGAACAGGAACCCCTGGAAGGCGGGGATGAGCTCGCGCGGCGCGCAGAGCCATCCGATCCGGACACCGGCGCCCAGGATCTTGGACAGGGTTCCGGCCCGGATCACCCGGCCTCCGCGGTCGAGGGCGTAGAGCGGGGGGAGCGTCTCGCCCTCGAAGCGTAGCTCGCCGTAGGCGTCGTCCTCGAGGATCATCGTGTCGAACTCGTGAGCCAGCTCGATCAGCTCGTGCCGGCGGTGGAGCGACTGGCTGGGCCCGGCCGGGTTCTGAAAGTTCACGATGGTGTAGATGAGCTTGCAGCGTCTCCCCTCGCGGCGAAGGGCGCTCAGGCGCTCCCGCACGGCCGTCGTCACGATGCCCTCGTCGTCCACCGGGACGTCAAGGATCTCGGGGCCGTGCCGCCGGATGGTGTTGAGCGAGCCGGAGAACGTCGGCGCCTCGCAGATCACGACGTCGCCAGGATCGACGAACGCGCTGAACGCCAGTGCCAGCGCCTGACCGGAGCCGTTGGCGACGATGATGTTGTCGGGGTCGGTCTCGAATCCCTCGAAGCGCTCGTACTTGGTGCAGATCAGCTCCCGTAGGGCCCGATAGCCCTGCGGCTCGCCATAGGTCATGGCGGCGGCGCCCTCGGCCTTCATCATGCGCGCGGTGGCCGCGACCATGCCCTCGTAGGGGAACGAGACCGGGTCGGGATAGCCTCCGCCGAACTCGTAGAGGGCGCTCATCGAGGGGCGCGGGGTGGCCACCGCCACGCCCCAGCCGATGCGGGCGCGACGGGAGAGCAGGGACTCGAACGGGTCGCTGGCCGATGAGGTCATGCAAGATAGCATACGCGATCGGCGGCCCCGGCGCCGCGGCCCACGACGAGGCTCAGCCGGCGTCGGCTCCCTCCGGCCGGCGTCGATGCCAGTCGGTCAGCCTCTGCCAGGCGCGGGCGGCGGCCAGCACCGCGTTCTCCTCCCAGGCGCGTCCCATGAACTGCAGGCTGGTGGGCAACCCCGCCTCGTTGAAGCCGTTTGGCACGGCGATGGCCGGCAGGCCCGCGGCATTGCCGATGGCGCCCATCACGTCCGGAACGTTGCCGCGGCTCGCGCTCCGGAACTCGCGGTCGATCGGCGATGCCAGCGCCGGCCGTCCCGGCGCCACCAGCGCGTCGAGCTCCGAGAGCACCCGGTCGGCCTCCCGCGCCACGACCGTCCGCAGCCGGAGCGCCCGGATGTAGTCCTTGGCGAGGATCGCGTCGCGCGCGTAGGCGGTGAACCGGTCCTCCGGAGCCGTGAGCCCCGCGATCGCCCCACTCTCGATCATGTCCTCGAAGGCGCTGGCGGCCTCCGCCATCAGGATGGTCCGCGTGATCGCCTCGTAGGGGAGATCGGCCAGCGTGATCTCGACAACGGTGCCGATCGTCCGGAGGACGTCGAGCGAGCGGCCGAACGCGTCGCGGACGGCGTCCTCCGCGGTGTCGGCGACGCCGCGAATCATGCCGAACCGGAAGTGACGCCCGCTCCGGTCGCCGGTCTCGTAGTGGAACGCTCGACGCGCGGTCGTCGGATCGCGCGGGTCGGGGCCGGCGATCGCCTCGAGCACGATGCCGCAGTCGTCGGCCGTGAGTCCGATCGGTCCCAGCTTGTCGAGCGTCCAGCACAGGGCCATGGCGCCGTGCCGGCTCACGCGCCCGTACGTCGGACGCAGGCCACTGACGCCGCAGTTGGCCGCCGGAGACAGGATGGAGCCCCACGTCTCCGACCCGATCGCGAACGGCACGAGGCCCGCGCCGACGGCCGAGCCCGAGCCGCTCGACGAGCCGCCGCTCCAGGCATCGACCCCCCACGGCGAGATCCCCGGACCCGTGAACGAGGCCGCGGGCTGCCGATAGCCCATGCCGCCGGCCAGCTCGACCATCGCGAGCTTGCCCACGAGCACGGCTCCGGCAGACTCGAGGCGCTCGATGACGGTGGCGTCGAAGTCGAACGCCTGGTCGCGGAGCGGCGCCGCGCCCCAGGTTGTCGGGATACCGCCGCTCGTCGCCAGCAGGTCCTTCACCGCGAAGGGGATGCCGTGCAGGGCCCCGCGCCAGTGCCCGGCCGCGATCTCGCGCTCGGCGCGCCGGGCCTGACTCAGGGCGCGGTCGCGGGTCACAGTCACGACGGCGTTATAGCGGGGGCCGATCCTCTGGAGGCGCTCCAGGAACGTCTCGGCAAGCTCCACCGGCGAGACCCGGCGGGCGCGCACCGCGTCGGCCAGTTCACGGATCGGACGACGGATCGGACGAAAGACCGGGGTCACTCGTCGCCGCGGAACGGAATGAACCGTGGCAGCGGCTCGTCGGCGTTGCCGAGGAGCACGCCCCGCAGGCTCGTGATTTGCTCGACGATCGCTTCCACCGCACGACAGAGGGCCTCGGTCTGCTCGGCGTCGAGCCGGCCGCCGTAGCGGCCGAGCACGAGCGCCAGTCGGAGCTCGACCTCGGCCGGGGCGCGGTCGGGCAGGCTCATGGCGCCGCATCCTACACCAACCCTCCGGCCTGACGGTCCGGGACATCCGTGATAGGCTCGATACGCGAACGCACCGGCATCACGTGACCCAACCCAAGAAGAGCGCCCAACGACGCCGACCCCGGCGGAGACGACGGCCGAGCCCCGATCGCGCAGCCGCGCCATCGCCCATGACGATCGTGCCGGATGAGCCGTCGGCGCTGCCGGAGGCCACGGCCGAGCCCGAGCCGCTCGAGGTCGAGCCTGGCACACCGGAGCTGACGTTCGCAGCCCGGGCTGCCGCCCGCCCTCCCGAGCCCGAGCGACCGTTTCCGGCCAGCCGCCGCGCCATCTTCTTCGACGTCGAGAACACGAGTCGTCCCCAGCACATCGCCCGGGTCATCGACTTTCTGAACGTGGACCGGATGGGTCATCGCACGGATTTCGTCGCCGTCGGCAACTGGCGGGTGATCGGTCACGATACCGCCCGGCTGCTCGCGGGACACGGAGCAACGCTCTTGCACAGCGCTCCCTCCGTCGGGGTCAAGGACTGGAGCGATTTGAGGATTGCAGTCGCAGCCGGCGTGTGGCTCGGCACCGCTCGACCCGGCGACGCGCTGGAGATCATCACCGACGACCGGGCGTTCGATGCGGTCGGCGACGTCGCCACGGGCCTGGGCGTCGCGTTCCGGCGTCTGTCCTATCGTGGCCTGACGGGGATCCGGGAGCCCGAGCCGCTTCCGGCCGCCGAGTCCGCCGTCGAGCCTCCCGCAGCGGGCCGCCGGCGCCGCGGCCGCCGAGGTGGCCAGGCTCGCCGAGAGGCGGCGCCGGTTCATGCCGTTCCCGCTCCGCCCGTTCGCCAGGCGGTGGCGGCGGCCGAACCCCACACCGCGCCACACGACGAGTTGCTCGGCGTGGCGCGGGAGCTCATCCAGTCGTCACCGGGCCGGACCGTGACCCTCGACACGCTCGCGAACGCGCTCAAGGGCCACGGTTTCAGCCGGACGCCGGGCTCGCCGCGCCTCATCACCCGCCTGCGGCGGATCCGGGAGCTCGCGGTGAGCCGCTCCGGCCACGTCACGCTGGTCGGTCCGGAGGCTCAGGCGCTCGCGATGGACGCGGGGGCGGACAGCGAACCTATCGAGGTCCAGCCTCCCCCGTCCGATCGTGTCCCGGCGCCCGAGCTCGACGAGCGTCGTGAACCGGCACGACAGGTCCGCGACGACCGCACGTGGGAAGAGCGTCGCGCTGACGTCGAGGCGGCCCAGGCTGCTCGGGCCGCCGCGCCGGTCGTGGCGCCGGCCGACAGCCGTGTCGCTCAGGACGCCGGAGGGCGCGAAGACGGGCATCGTCGTCGCCGCTCTCGACGCGGCGGCCGACATCGCCGTCAGGGCGCGCCCGCCTCGGGGTGACTGAGCGTCGGGCTTCACCCGAACTGCCAGCCGTCCAGGGCCTCCGGGGCATCGGGGTGGATACGAAGGGGTAGGTCGTGGGGCGCGAGCACGCCGTGCGCGAGGAGCTGGGCGAGTGGCGAGCGGGCCCGCGGCCGACCGGCGACCACGATGCATGGCATCGTCGCCAGCCGACGAGCGAGCGGACGGGCGGAAGCAGGGAGCCGCAGGACGCCATCCGGCGTCACCAGCTCGAAACCACCACCCGCGAGCGGGCCAGCCACGACCGGCACCTGGGTCCACAGCCGGGATCGGGACGGGCCGGGTAGGGCGTCGGCGCGCCCGGAGACGACGTCCCAGTCGACGAGTCCGGCCCTGCGCCGGGCCGGCGTCGCGCGGGTGTCGCGCACGGAGCGCCTGCCCCACGTGAGGGATACGGCCAGAGAGCGCCCGTGACAGACGACGTCGTGCGGCGTCCACGGCGGTAGATGCAGGAGCGACCCCGGGTCCAGGTCGAGCGTCCGCCAGCCACGGCCGCGTCGCACACGATGTGCGCCGAGGTCCGCACGCGTTCCCGGCCTGACGGGCGGGCCGAGAGTGACCGTACGCCGCCCCTCGAGCTGCAGCCACAATGCGTCGACGGGGCCGTCGTGATGGAGCCCCATCGCCGGCCGGCCGCGACCGTCGACGACGAAGAGGAACGATCGCTCCTCTCGCAGCGGGCCCATCAGGACTGTCCGGACCGCGACGATCAGCCGCATCAGTCGTGGGAGCACCTGGTGGACCTGCGGCAGGAACACCGTGGCTCCGGCTGCGAGCGCCCCCGCCAGCCGGCGAGAATCTCCCGAACGGTCGTAGCGCCGGTCGGCGACGATCTGAAACGGCGCGCCGGCCTGGGCCATCGCCACCGCGGACGCGAAGTCCGGGGCGATGCCCCGCCAACGACGGTCCCGGGGCGGAAGGAGGCTGACGGTCCGGACGAGATGCCGCCGCCGGAAGGTTCTGATGGCCGCTGGTCCCTCGAACCAGGTCGCCAGCGGAGACAGGGCGCTGCCCGTCCGCATCGCCTACGTCCGGATCTGGTTGCGGCCGGCGTGCTTGGCGCGATAGAGCGCGGCGTCGGCCGCCCGGACGACCTCCTCGGGGCGGACCCGCGAGTCGTCCGTGCCGGCGACGCCGATGCTGACGGTGACCGTGAGGCGCGTCCTAGGCCCGGCCGGGCTCGGAGACTCCGGACGCAGGCGCGGGCGCCCGGCAGAGCGAATCGTGAAGGGCACCGCCTCGACCCTCTGGCGCAGCGTCTCGAGATGCTCGCGGACCTCGTCGGGCTTCTTGCCGGGAAAGAGCACGGCGAACTCCTCGCCCCCGTGGCGAAACGTCCGTCCGCCGCCGCCGATCTCGGCCAGCCGGGCCGCGACCATCCGCAACAGATGGTCGCCTACGTCGTGGCCGTACTCGTCGTTGAAGCGCTTGAAGTGGTCCACGTCCACCATCGCGACCGCGTAGGTGTCGCCGAGCCCGGTGAGCGCCTCGTTGAAGGCGCGTCGGGCCGGCAGGCCGGTCAGCTCGTCGTTGTACGCCATGCCGTGCCACGTCTCGATGAGCGAGAGCACGAGGACCAGCCCTCCCGTGGCCAGATAGAGGCTCGAGTCGAGCCCGCCGCCGCCCGCGCGGAGCGCGAGGAACGTGGCGACGAGCGTCCACATGGCGCCGCTCTCGAGCGCGGTGACTCCGAGCACCACGCGACGGCCGATCACGACGAACGCCAGCGCGAAGGCGAGCAGGGACGGCTGCGACAGCGCCCGCAGCCCCGACGGGGTGGGCGGCCCGTCCAGCCAGCCGGTCAGCGGCAGGAAGAGCGGCTGGCACAGCACGGCGACCAGCAGCGCCTGGGCCGTCAGCACCGCCAGTGCGATCTGGCCGGGACGGGCGAGGACGCCTCGCTCGGGTAGCCACGACAGCGCGGCCAGATCGATCGGAACGAGGATCGCGAGGGCGCCGAAGACCACCCGGCCCACGTCGCCTCCGTCGCCGACCGGCGCCCATCGCATCAGCGCGCGATCGACGAGGAGCAGCACGGCGAGAGCGAACACGGGACGACTGCGGTCGAAGCGCCAGCCGAGCAGCAGGCCCCCCCCCAGAACCGTGAGCGACAGCGCGGGGAGGAGGGGCTCGACCACCCCTCGGAGCTCCGTCGGCTGCAAGGCGATGGCCGAGATCGCCAGCAGCAACGCCCCGGGCAAGAGGCGCAGGAGCATCGTGTTCATCGCCGAGAGCACGCGCGGTCCCCCCGGTCGGCGGCCGAAGACTGGTGGACTAGTGGCCGGGGCCGGGACGGACGTGCAGGTTGCAGCAGCCGTCCTGCCCGGGCTGCCAGGTGTCCGCCGAGAACGCGAAGCCGGCCGCCTCGAAGGTCCCGTTGTCGATGCGACCGGCGATCCGGCAGAGCCGCGCCACCTCGGTGTCGGGCAAGCCCGCCTCGCGCCAGGCGTCCTTCAGCGGGCATCGCCGTAGCTTGATGTCCAGGCCGGCGGCGTCGCAACGCGTGACGTCGGGCGCGAACATGTTTCCGTCGTCGGGCACGAGGCCGATGAACGCGTCCCGCAGCCCCTGGAAGTCGGCCGGCGCGAAGCGGGCGAAGCTCTTGCCAATCTCCGTCCCCCGCGTGTAGATCGCCCGTGACATGATCTCGGCGCTGCGCGCCTCGCCGAGCTCGGCCCGCAGCGTCTCGAAGAAGTGATGATACAGGAGCGCCCGATGGCGGAACGCCGCGTAGAGGTCCCGTCGGAGCTGCTCGTCGGTCTTCACGTGCCGTGACACCCTCCCGCCGCCCCACGAGGCAGGGTGCCCCGAGCCGGGGCACCCACCCGTGGAAGGTTCCGTCAGGCCTTCTCGACCATGTAGACGTGCGACAGCATGTCGACGTAGATGTTGCCGTCGACGACGATCTCTCCCAGCTTGTTCTTCTCGAGGCCCCGTACATTCGCCTTGGCCGCCGCCCACCGCGTCACCCAGGCGACGGGGATGTAGCCGACGTCGGTCTGCATGATCTCCTCGGCCTTGGCGTAGGCCCCCAGACGCTTCTTCGGATCGCGCGTGTCCCGGCCGGCCTCGAGCTCCTTGTCGAAGGCGTCGTTGACCCAGGCTTGCCGCTTGCCTTCCGTCTTCTTGCCGTAGAACGTGTCGAAGTACTCGTTGTGCGGATCGGGGTAGTCCATGAACCAGCGGATCCACACGAACTGGTAGTCGTTCTTCCAGAGGCCGGCCCGGAAGACGCGCTGCTCGAGGACCTCTAGCTCCGTCTTCATGTTCAGGTGCTCGAGGAGCACCGACTGCACCGCCTCGGCCAGGGGCTTGGAGCCGTAGCCCTCCTCGCGCATCGTCAGCGTGATCTTCGGCCAGTTGCGGCCGCCCTCGTAGGGTGTGCCCTTGAGCGCGGCCATCGCGGCCTTGGGGTCGAACCGCTGGACGTCGCGGATCTTCTTGTCGTCGACGGCCCCGGGAAATCCCGGCGGGATCATGGAGTGGGCGGGAATGGCGAAGCCGTCGGCGACGCGCACGACGCTGTCGCGGTCGATGGCGTGCGCCACCGCCCGCCGGACCTTGAGGTTGTCGAACGGCGGCTTCGTCACCTGCGGAAGCAGGTACCAGGTTCCCGGGAACGGGTACCGGAACACCTGCGCCTTCGTCCGCGGGTCGTCGCGGAGCCGCTTGAGATCGCCCGTCTGCAGGGGCGAGATGTCGAGCTCGTTGTTCTCGTAGGGCAATGCGCCCGACTGGATCGGCACGATGGGGATCGTCACCTTGTCCAGCGTCACGTCCTTGGCGCCGAAGAAGTGCTTGTTCTTGCGCAGGACCATGACCTTGTTGTGCTCCCACGTCTCGAGCACGAACGGTCCGTTGCAGACGATGTTCCCGGCCTCCGTCCACTTGTCCCCGAACTTCTCGACCGAGGGCCGGTGGGCCGGGAAGGCTGCGAGATAGGCCGACAGCACCGGGAAGTAGCCGCGGGGACCCTCCAGGGTCACTTCCAGCGTCCAGTCGTCCTTCGCTCGCAGGCCGACCTGGGAGGCGTCCGGGACTTTGCTCTTGTTGAAGGCCTCGGCGCCCTTGATGTCGTAGAAGTAGCTCGAGTACGGGTTCTTGCTGGCCGGGTCCATCTGCCGCTTCCACGACCACTCGAAGTCCTTCGCGCTGCACGGCGAGCCGTCCGACCACTTGGAGTCCTTGCGAATCGTGAAGGTCCAGACGGAGCCGTCCTTGTTGGACGTCGTCTTCTCGGCCACGTAGGGAACGGGCTGGAAGTTGACGTCGAACTTCATCAGCCCGGCCCACAGCGGCGGCACCCCCGAGCAGTAGAGGTCCTTGTTGTAGTCGTGGCTGGACGGATCGTTCTGCCACCAGCCACCGCCACCGATCCGGAGGTGCTGCTCTCGGGCCAGCTTCTCGCCGGCGGCCAGCGCGGGCGCCGCCGCCGCCGGACGGGCGTTGAATCCCGCCGCGCCGAGCGACGCGAGGCCGGCGGCAACCTTGAGGAAATCGCGCCGGCCGACGCCGACCACGCTCAGGCGCTCGGCCAGCAGGTCCATCTGGGTATCGGGGATCCGGGGGAGTGTCATGACAGCCTCCTGGGGTTTACTTCAGCTTGGGGTCGAGGGCGTCGCGAACGCCGTCACCGAAGAACGTGAAGGCCAGCATCGTGATCGCGATGGCGATCGAGGGGAACACGCACAGGTGCCAGTACGAGCGGATGTACTGCTGTCCCTCGCCGACCATCTGGCCCCACGACGGCGTCGGCGGATTGATCCCGACACCGATGAAGGATAACGCGGCCTCGGTGAAGATCGCCTCCGGAATGCCGAACGTCACGGCGACCACGATCGGCGTCAGCGCGTTGGGCAGGATGTGGCGGCCCAGCAGCCGATGGAACCCGGCGCCGAGGCCGCGGGCGGCGTCGACGAACTCCTTTTCCTTGATGGCCAGCACCTGCGCTCGCGTCTGCCGGGCGATGCCCACCCAGCCGGTGAGCCCGATGGCGATGAAGATGTTCGTGAGCCCGGCGCCCAGCATCGACATGACCAGGATGACGAACAGCAGCCGGGGGAAGGCGTACATGACGTCGATGAAGCGGGTGAGGAACAGGTCGGCTCGGCCGCCCAGGTAGCCGGAGAGCGCGCCGATCGGCACGCCGATCGACACCACGATGATCTGGGCGCCGAGCCCGACCAGCATCGAGACCCGGGCTCCGTAGATCATGCGCGATAGCAGGTCCCGGCCGAGCTGGTCGGTGCCGAGCGGATAGTCCCGCGTCGGCGCCTCGTTGAGGCGTCCGAAGTTCGTCTTGGTGTACGGCCTCGGCGCCAGGACGTCGGCCAGGATCGCGACCGCACACAGCATCACGATCACGACCCCTCCGGCCATGGCGAGCCGGTTTCGCCGCAGCCGCCGCACCCCGTCTCGCCACAGGCTCGTTCCTCGCGCCGCCCCCTGGACGGCCGCGTCCGAGCGCCGGCTCTGTCCGCGCCATCCGTCCTGGGGGGAGGTCTCGGAAGGGGGGCGGAGCCCCCCGCCGAGCTCAGTACCGGATGCGGGGGTCGAGAGCGCCATAGGCCAGGTCGACCAGGAGGTTCATGACACAGAGGAACACGCCGTACGAGAGCACCACGGCCATGATCATCGGGTAGTCGCGGCCGGTCATCGACAGCACGAAGAAACGGCCCATCCCCGGCACCCGGAAGATCGATTCGACGAAGAACGATCCGGTGCCCACCGCGGCGAACAGCGGCCCGAGCAACGTGACGATCGGGATCAGGGCGTTCTTGAGCGCATGCTTGAAGATGACCGGGGCCTCGCTCAGCCCTTTGGCCCGTGCGGTCAGGGTGTAGTCGGCCCGTATGACCTCGAGCATGCTGGCCCGGGTGAACCGCGCAATGATGCCCATCGGGGCCAGGGCCAGGGTGAGGGTCGGGAGAAACCAGTTGCGCGGAGTGTCCCAGCCTCCCGTCGGGAAGATGGGTAACACGAACGAGAACAGCACGATCAAGAAGACGGCCAGCACGAAGTTGGGCACGGCGACGCCGAAGGTGGCCAGCGAGACGGAGACGTAGTCCCAGCCGCGGTTCTGGTAGACCGCGGCCAGGATTCCCAGGGTGAGGCCCCCCGCCACGGCCAGCGCCAGGGCCATGGAGCCGAGAAAGAGCGAGATCGGGAACGTTTCGCGCAGGATTTCGGACACGGTGCGGGTCTTGTATACGAACGAAAAGCCGAAGTCGCCGCGTACGGCGTTGGCGATGAAGATGGCGAACTGCTTCCAGAGCGGCTTGTCGAGCCCGTAGTGGGCGGCCAGGACCTTCTGGGCCTCCGGTGAGAGGGGGTTGGCGCCCTCCGCCACCGGGTCCAGGGGGCTTCCCGGGGTCGCGTGCATGACCAGGAACGTCACCAGCGCCATGGCCAGGACCGTGGGAATCAGCCACAGCAGCCGGGAGACCGCGTATTGAAGCACTCGAGCCCCTCCGGTCGCCGCGGCGCCGGCCGAAGGCGCGGGCGAGTGACCTACTATTTGGCAAGTGCTTCGAGGAGTCAAGGGTTTAGCGGATGGCGGCCTCCAAGTTGACTCGGGGCCTGTCGTCGCCGCAGACTCATTCAACCGGGCCCCCAGCGGGCGGGCCGAGGGGGGATGACCGTGCGGGATGAGGGCTGAAGAGCGGCGGCTGGAGGAGGCCCGCGAGCGGAGCGTTCACTGGCGACGGTGGGGCCCCTACCTGAGCGAGCGCCAGTGGGGGACGATCCGCGAGGATTACAGCCCGTACGGGACCGCCTGGGAGTACTTCCCGCACGACCACGCCCGCTCGCGCGCGTATCGCTGGGGCGAGGATGGCCTGGCCGGCATCTGCGACAACCACGCCCGGCTCTGCTTCGCCCTCGCGCTGTGGAACGAGCGGGACCCCATCCTCAAGGAGCGGTTGTTTGGTCTGACCGGCAACGAGGGTAATCACGGCGAGGACGTCAAGGAGTACTACTTCTACCTGGACTCCACGCCGACCCATTCCTACATGAAGTGGCTGTACAAGTATCCGCACGCTGCGTTCCCGTACGAGGCCCTGACCGCCGAGAACAGGCGCCGCGACCGCCGCCAGCCCGAGTACGAGCTCCTGGACACCGGGGTCTTCGATGGGGACCGCTACTGGGACGTCGTCGTGGAGTACGCGAAGGCCACCAGCGAAGACATCCTGATCCGGATCGCCCTGACGAATCGCGGACCCGTCGCGGCCCCTGTCCACGTGTTGCCGACGCTCTGGTTCCGCAACACGTGGGCATGGGACCTCGGGGCCTCTCGGCCGCGCCTGCGCGAGAGCGTCGCGCGGCCGGGGTGGCGGTCGATCGAGGCCGACCACCCGTCGCTGGGCCGCCGCTGGCTCTGCGTCGAGGACACCGGGGAGCTGCTCTTCACCGAGAACGACACGAACAAGCGACGGCTCTGGGGCGTGCCGGCGGCGCCCGCCTACGTCAAGGATGCCTTCCACGAATACGTCGTGAACGGTCGGACGGACGCGGTCAATCCCGAGCGGGTCGGCACCAAGGCCGCGCCGCACTACCGCCGGCAGCTGGGGCCGGGCGAGACGACGACCCTCGTCCTGCGGCTGTCCGACGCGGCGCCCACGGCGGACCCGTTCGGCGAAGCCTTCGCCGCCACGATGGCCCAGCGCCGTCGCGAGGCCGACGAGTTCTACGAGCGCTTCGAGCGCTCGGCCGGCTCCGACGACGCGCGCCGCGTGATGCGCCAGGCCTTCGCCGGTCTGCTGTGGAGCAAGCAGTTCTATCACCTGGACGTCACACGGTGGCTGGCCGGCGATTCCACCGAGCCGATGCCGCCCGCCTCGCGCCGGCTGGGCCGCAACCACGAGTGGGGGCACCTGTACAACGCGGACGTCGTCTCGATGCCCGACAAGTGGGAGTATCCCTGGTACGCCGCCTGGGACCTCGCCTTCCACTGCATCCCGCTCGCGATGATCGACCCCGAGTTCGCCAAGGCCCAGCTGATCCTGTTCCTCCGCGAATGGTACATGCACCCCAACGGGCAGATGCCGGCGTACGAGTGGGCGTTCGGCGACGTCAATCCCCCTGTGCACGCCTGGGCGGTCTGGCGCGTGTACAAGATCGATCGCCGCGTGTCCGGCGTCGCCGACCGACTGTTCCTCGAGCGGGCCTTCCACAAGCTGCTGCTGAACTTCACGTGGTGGGTCAACCGCAAGGACACGCTGGGGAACAACGTGTTCGAGGGCGGCTTCCTGGGCCTCGACAACATCGGCGTGTTCGACCGGTCGGCGCCGCTGCCGGGCGGCGGACATCTCGAGCAATCCGACGGGACCTCGTGGATGGCCATGTACTGCCTGAACATGCTGGCCATCGCGCTGGAGCTCTCCGCGGAGAACCCCGCCTACGAGGACGTGGCCTCGAAGTTCTTCGAGCACTTCGTCTACATCGCCCGGGCCATGAACGAGCGCGGCGAGGGCCTGAGCCTCTGGGACGAGGCGGACGGCTTCTACTACGACGTGCTGCACCTGCCCGGCGACGTCCGCCAGCTCAAGGTGCGCTCGATGGTCGGACTCATCCCGCTGTTCGCCGTCGAGACGCTGGAGCCCGACGTCGTCGATCGGCTGCCGGGGTTCCACCGGCGCATGCAGTGGTTCATCGACAACCGGCCCGAATTCCGCGGCCACGTCACCCACGCCGTCGGCCCCGGCGGCCGCCCGCGCCGCCTGCTGTCCATCGTGCGGCGGCCCCAGCTGCTGCGCGTGCTGGGCTATATGCTGGACCGCGACGAATTCCTGGCGCCCCACGGCATTCGCGCGCTCTCGCGCTGGCACCGCCGGCACCCCTACGTCCTGGCCATCGACGGCGTCGAGCATCGCGTGGACTACGAGCCGGCCGAGTCGACGACCGGGCTGTTCGGCGGTAACTCGAACTGGCGGGGACCGATCTGGTTCCCCGTGAACTACCTGCTGATAGAGTCGCTGCAGAAGTTTCACCACTTCTACGGCGACGACCTCAAGGTCGAGTGCCCGACCGGGTCCGGCCGCGTGCTCAACCTGTGGGACGTGGCCGCGGAGCTGTCGCGCGGGTTGACGCGGCTGTTCCTGCGCGGCGAGGACGGTCGCCGGCCGATCTACGGCGACTGTGCGCACTTCCAGCAGGACCCGCACTGGCGCGATCTGATCCTGTTCAGCGAGTACTTTCACGGCGACGACGGCCGTGGCATCGGCGCCAGCCATCAGACGGGCTGGACGGGTCTTGTCGCCAAGCTGATCGAGCAGGGCGGCCTGTGATCAGCCACGGCGCGGTTCGACGCGTCGGGACGGCGCCACGCCGCGCGAGCCCCGGGCGTCCGATACCGTCGCACGACCGAGCGCGGCTGTGCCCGAGCATGGATCGGGAGCGAACAAGAAGGAGGAGAGCATGGCGACGACCGAACGTGTCCGCGAGATTCTCGGCTGGTACGGCAGCGACAGCCCCGGCACCCTGACCAACCTCGCCCGCATGCTGAGCGCGGGGGCGCTGGGCGGAACCGGGCGGATGGTGATCTTGCCCGTCGATCAGGGGTTCGAGCATGGTCCGGCCCGAAGCTTCGCCCCCAACCCGGCCGGCTACGATCCGCGCTACCACTTCCAGCTGGCCATCGATGCCGGCTGCAGCGCCTACGCGGCGCCGCTCGGCTTTCTGGAGGCGGGCGCTCGCGAGTTCGCCGGCCAGGTGCCGCTGATCCTGAAGCTCAACAACCACGACGTGCTCTACGAGGAGAAGGACCCGGCCCAGGCCGTCACCGGCTCGGTGAACGACGCGCTGCGGCTCGGATGCGTCGGCATCGGCTACACGATCTATCCGGGCTCGACGCACCGTCTGGACATGTACGCCACGCTGCGGGCGCTGGCGGAGGAGGCCAAGGCCAAGGGCCTGGTCGTCGTCGTGTGGTCCTATCCGCGCGGCTCCGGGCTCTCCAAGGAGGGCGAGACGGCGCTCGACGTGACCGCCTACGCCGCCCACATCGCGGCCCAGCTCGGGGCGCACGTCGTGAAGGTCAAGCTCCCCTCGGCGCACCTCGAGCAGGCGGCCGCCAAGAAGGTCTACGAGAGCCAGAGTGTGCCGGCGAGTACCCTGGCGGAACGGGTTCGCCACGTCGTGCAGTCCACCTTCAACGCGCGGCGGATCGTCATCTTCTCCGGGGGCCCGACCGCGGGCGACGAGCAGGTCTTCGACGAGGTTCGCGCCATCCGCGACGGCGGCGGGTTCGGCTCGATCATCGGCCGCAACTCCTTCCAGCGCAAGAAGCCCGACGCGCTGAAGTTCCTCGGGACGGTCATGGGCATCTACGCCGGCACCCAGAAGTGATCGTCCTCGCGGGTGATGTCGGCGGCACCAAGACCGCGCTGGCGCTCTTCGAGGCGACCGGGCGCGGTCTGGTGCTCGTCCGCGACACCACGGTGCCCAGCCGACAGGCCGCCTCGCTCGAGGCGGCGATCCAGGAGTTCCTCGGCGGTGGGCCACGACCCAAGATCAACGCGGTCTGCCTCGGGATCGCCGGCCCCGTCGTCGACGGACGCGCGGTGGCGACGAACCTTCCCTGGGTCATCGACGAGCGCCAGCTCGCCACCTCGGTTCCCGCTCCGCGGGTGCGACTGCTCAACGATCTCGAGGCCGCCGCCCACGGCCTGCTGACCCTGCCCGACGACGAGCTGGCGACGCTGCAGCCGGGAATCCCGCGGCGTGGTCACCTGGCCGTCATCGCGGCCGGCACCGGTCTGGGGGAGGTCCTCGTCGTCGACGACGGCGAGCGGCGGGTCGTCATCGCCAGCGAGGGCGGCCACGCCGACTTCGCGCCCCGGGACGACCTGGAGGATGGGCTGCTGCGCTTCCTGCGCAAGGAGTTCGGCCGGGTCTCCTATGAGCGCATCCTCTCGGGCCCGGGCCTGTTCAACGTGTACCGGTTCCTGCGCGACACGGTCTGGGACCGCGAGGCGCCCGACGTGGCCAGGCGGATGCGCGCCGGCGATCCGGCCGCCGTAGTCACGGAGATGGCGCTCGCCGGCCGCGACCCCTTGTGCGCCAAAGCCCTCGAGGTCTTCGTGTCGGTCTACGGAGCCGAGGCCGGCAACCTGGCGCTGAAGGGTATGGCCGAGGGCGGGGTGCTGGTCGGCGGCGGGATCGCCCCTCGGATCCTGGGGCGCCTGACGGCGGGCGGCTTCGTGGCGGCCTTCCGCGACAAGGGGAGGCTGTCCCCGTTGATGAAGGCGATACCCGTCCGCGTCGCTCTCAATCTCCGGGCTCCCCTCCTCGGCGCCGCCCGGGTGGCGGCCGCGATGGGCTAGGACGCCCGGGCCGCCTCGGCGCCGTCGGGCCGGTCGTGCGGGAAGGGGAGCAGGACGCTGAACGTGGTGCCGCGACCGACCTCGCTCTGGACCTCGATCGTCCCTCCGTGGCTCTGCACGATGCCCAGGCTGACCGACAGGCCGAGCCCGGTGCCGCTCACGTCGGGCTTGGTCGTGAAGAACGGATCGAAGATCCGGCTCAGGATGTCGGCCGGAATACCCGGACCGGTGTCCTCGAACGCGATCCGTGCCATCGCGCCCTCGGCCGAGGTGCGCAGCGTGAGCGATCCGCCGTCCTTCATCGCGTACACCGCGTTGTTGATGATGTTCAGGAACACCTGCTTGATGCGGGGGACGTCCATCTCCACCATTGGCAGGTCGGTCGCGTAGGCCTCGTTCACGGTGATGGGCTGCAGCGCGCCCTGCCGGCGCACCATCGCCAGCACCTGATCGAGCACCGCGTTGACGTCGGACAGTTCCGGCATGAAGTCCCGCTGGCGGCTGAACTGCAGCAGGTCGCGCACGATGTCGCGCGCGCGGGAGGCCTCCTCCTGGATGAGGCCCAGCTCTTCCCGGGTCGGATCGTCGACCGGCAGGCGCTCGGCGATGAACGAGGCGAACCCCAGCACCGTGGTCAGCGGGTTGTTGATCTCGTGGGCGATGTTGGCGGCCAGCTCGCCGATGGCGGCGAGCTTGGTGGACTGCACGAGCTGGGCCTGCGTCTGCCTGAGCTCATGCATCTGCTGCTTCACGCCCTCGTAGAGGCGGGAGTTCTCGATGGCCAGCGCGCCCTGCAGCGCGATCCCCTCGGCCAGACGGAGCTCTTCGGCCGTGAACCGGTGCGGCTGCGCCAGCCACAGGATGGAGAAGCCTCCGATCAGCTCGTCCTTCCAAAAGATCGGCTGGATGAGCATCGACTTGTGCGCCACCACCCTGGTCGCCGCCGCACTGCTCCACGCTTCGGCCTGGCTGTCGGCGGCGGCGATCGGTCCCTTGGCCGCCTTCAGCGCGGTGATCACGGGGTCGTCGAGAGCCAGCGCGGAGGCGGACGTCGTGGCCAGCACATCCTTGGGGATGTGGTAACCGACCTGGGGAACGAAGCGCGTGCGGTCCGGCGCCAGTAGCCACGCCACGCCCATGTCGCCGCCGAAAGCGCGGACCATCTCCCGCGTGGCCCGGCGCATGATCTCGGTGAGGTCCAGCGTCGAGCCAATGGCCTGACTGACCGCCACCAGGGTCTCGTTGTACCGAAGACCGCGCTGGGTATCCTCGTAGAGGCGCGCGTTGCGGATGGCCACCGCCGCCGAGGTGGCCAGCGCTTGCATCAGCGCCACCTCCTCGGCGGTGAACTCCCGGCGCTGGCGCGTGAGGCCGATGAGGACGCCGACAGGCACCTCGTCCAGTAGCAGCGGCACCGCCGCCAGCGACATCAGGCCCTCCGCCTTCGCCCACTGGCGGTCCTTGAGGCGAGGGTCGACCGGAAGGTCCGCGATGACGAGCGGCGTCAGGTGCTCCATCACCCAGCCGACGATCCCTTCGCCCGGTTCGAAATGACCGCGACGGCTACCCGGTTGCCCGGCCAGTCCCGCCTGAGCGTCGAGCCGGTATTCCCCGGGGCTCTCCTGGAGCCAGATCCGCACGACATCCAGGTTGATGCGCGAGCGGACCAGCTCGGTGAACCGCTGCAGCACGTCGGACAGGCGCAGCGTCGACGCCAGGAGGTGGCCGGCCTCGACCAGGCTGCGCTGCTCGGCGGCCCGCTGGGCGACGCCCTGGAACAGCCGCGCGTTCTCGACGGCGATGGCGACCTGATTGGCCACGATGTTGAGCAGCTGCTCCTCGTCGGCCTTGGCCCCGGCCGGCAGCAGGTGTCGGGCCGTCATCACGCCGAGCGTTCGGCCCCGCACGGCCAGCGGCAGCGTCCAGTCGGCGTCCTTCCAGTCCTCGACCGCGTTCAGGCCGGCCCCGGCCAGCACGCTCCGCGGCCGCTCGGCCGCCTCGCCGGTCGCGACCACCTTGATGTCGGGCTCGGTCAGCTCCACCGCGAGGCTCCGGGTGCCGAGCGCGCGGGACAGAGCCGGCAGCAGCTGCTCGAGCATGGGGCGGGCGCCCATCTCCGAGGTGATGTCCTGCACGGCCCGGTGGAGGTCGGCCAGCTGGGTGGCGCGGCGGATGAAGTGCTGGTTGAGCCGCTTGAGCTCCTCCACCTGGTTGACGAGGCGATAAACCAGTCGCTGGTTCAGCTCCCGGAGGTAGACGCTGGCCTCGCGCTCCTCGACCTGCTCGCGCTTGCCCTTCAGGAACTCCTCGACCTGACGCGGAAAGGCGTCGACGTCGATGGGCTTGTGGATGTAGCCGTCGCATCCGGCCACCAGCGTGCGCTGGCGATCTCCCTCCATCGCGTAGGCGGTGAGCGCGACGACCGGTGTGGTGGCGAACGCGGGGAACGACTTGATCACCGCGACGACCTCGTACCCGTCGATTCCCGGCAGGTTGACGTCGAGCAGGATCAGGGCCGGCGCTTCGCGCACGGCCGCCTCGATACCGGACAGCCCGTCCTCGGCATCGACGATGGTATAGCCTTCAGCCTCCATCACGGCCCGCACGAGCATGCGGTTCTCGCGGTTGTCCTCGATGTAGAGGATCTTGGCCTTCTTCCCGTCACGGCGGGTGATCGGAGCGGGCATGGGACTCCCTTACCCCTGCGGCGCGCTCAGCGGCAGGGTGAAATGAAACGTCGAGCCCTGGCTCTCGTGACTCTCGGCCCAGATGCGTCCGCGGTGGAGCTCCACGAACTTCTTGCTGATGGCCAGACCCAGGCCCGTGCCGTCGGCCTGCTGGGCCAGGGGGTTGTCGAGTCGCTGGAACGGCTCGAACAGCCGCTGGAGATCCCCCGGGGAGATGCCGATGCCCGTGTCCGACACCGAGATGTGGACGGCGTCCGCCCCCGGCCGGACCTGGACCAGCACGTGGCCGCTGTGGGTGAACTTGATGGCGTTGGACAGCAGGTTGAGGATCACCTGCTTGATGCGCACCCGGTCCGCGGTCACGGCCGGCAGCTCCACCGGGATGTTCTTGTCGAGCTTCACCCGCTTGTCGCGGACGAGCGGCATCGACGACTCGATGCACTCCTCCACCACGTCGTGGAGATCGACCTTCTCCAGCCGCATCTCGAACTTCCCGGCCTCGACACGGGAGAAGTCCAGGATGCTGTTGATGAGCTCGAGCAGGTGGCGGCTGGAGTTGTGGACCGAGCGGACGTAGGCGTCCTGGCGCTCGGTGAGATCGCCGTCCAGACGGTTCAGCAGGACCTTCGAGAATCCGATGATGGAGTTCAGCGGTGTCCGCAGCTCGTGCGACATGTTGGCCAGGAACTGCGACTTGAGCCGGCTGGCCTCCATGAGCCGGGCGTTGGAGGTGGCCAGGCCCTCGTAGAGCCGGGCGTTCTCCAGCGAGATGGCGGCCTGGGTGGCGAGCAGCGACAGCATGTCCAGCTCCTGGCTGTCGTAGATCTCGCCCGACAGCTTCTCGCCGAGCAGGAGGATGCCATTGAGCTTGTTCTCGACCTTCAGAGCCACGATGAGCGCGGCGTTGATCGCCTCCAGCTCGCCCTCGGCCAGCTCGAAGTAGCGGCCGATGCGCGGATTGAGCTTGACCTCCTCCTTCACCAGCAGCCCCTCGTTCGTGCTGAGCCACTGGACGACGGGGCTGTCGAGGCGGAGCGACTCCAGCGCCGAGCCCTCGTCCACGGTGGTGTCTTCCCGGTAGCTGACGAAGGCGCCGGCGACGGGGTCGTGGATCATCAGCGTGGCGTGCGTCGCCGGGACCCCCCGCACGAGCCCGTGCAGGAGCGTGTCGACGAGCTCGTTGAAGTTCAGGATCGAGCTCATGCGCTTGCTCAGGTGGAGCAGGGTCTCGTAGCACCCCCGCCGCTTGCTGAACATCAGCCGCTGGATGCGATCGTCGAACCCCCGACCCAGCGGTGACAGCAGCACGGTGATCACGGCCCCGACAGGCACGATGAGCCACACCGCGCTGGCTTCCTTGAGGTTGAAGTAGTCCTCGACCGCCTTGGTGATCAGGCCGAGGCCGATGGTGATCACCGTCCCCACCACGGCGTAGACGGCCGCCTTCTTCACGGCCACCGCCACCGCGAACAGCCGGTAGCGCACGATCGAGGTGCCCAGCATCAGGGCGAAGATCATGTTGGCGGGAATGCCCACCGGGTAGACGTAGTCCGCCGCCGGCACCCAGCGGCTCACGATGAAGCGGGCGAAATCGACCCAGCCGCCGGCCAGGCTCACGAGCGTGCCGAGCATGATCAGCGTGCCGCGGTTGCGGCGGAAGCTGGAGTCGATCCCCCGGTGAGCGCGCACCAGCAGCATGACGCCGTAGATCATGAAGCCGTTGAAGACGAGCAGGTACGGCACGTAGAGGGCTCCGGTGGCGGGAGCCCAGCCCCAGTGCGTGGCCTTGACGCCGCTCATGAACAGCGGCGACCCCGAGAGGTTGATCAGCTCGTAGACGAGAGCCAGCAGGTAGGCGAGGAACAGCGAGGGCCGGTGGCGGGTCGTGCTGTCGAGGAAAATGAGCACGAAATGGTAGTAGAAGGGCGGCAGCGCGATGACCCCGACGTGAATGACGACCTCGACGAAGTAGGCCGTGGCCTCGTCGGGGCTGGTGCGCAGGAGGAAGACGCCGAAGTTCCACAGCGCCATGCCCGACGCGAAGTAGGCGAAGACCCGGTTGAGGCGACTGCCCGGGTTGCGCAGCAGCGACAGTCCGGCCAGGGAGACGTTGAGGAAGAACGCGACGAGCGGGAGGAGGCTATGAGGACTCACGCCCGTTCCCCTCGGTCGGTTCGAGAGGAAGGTCAACCTCGTCCTTCTGACGCTGCGCTTCGATCTCCTCCTTGAGGATCCCGAAGATCACCAGATCCCAGTACCGCTCGCCGTCGAATCCGGCCTGACGCAGGACCCCTTCCTGGCGGAACCCGTTACGCCGCAAGGAGTTCATGCTGAGCACGTTGTACTCGTAGACCTTGGCCTCGATGCGCCGCAGGCCGAGAACGTCCACGCCATAGTAAGAAATCAGTTTACCCGCTTCCACCCCGAAACCCCGCTTCATTGCTCGGCGGTCGGCGACGATCGTCTCCAGGAACGCGTACCCCTCCAGCAGGTGGATGTTGAACAGCCGGACCACCCCCACGGGTTTGGGCCAGCCGCGGGAGGCCTCGATCACGAGCACCACCTGGGTGGGATCGGTCAGGACCGCCTCGAAGAACGCCGGCGACTTGTCCCAGACGTGCTTGTACGATTGCAAGAACTCGCTGCCGACCATGTGCTCGAGGAAGGGATCGTCGACCCAGTCGGACAGGTGTTCCAGGTCCGCGGGCGCCAGCGTGCGCAGGTAGACACGTCGACCACGGCAGATGACGTTGCCGCGCTCGCGCGGAGGCGGCGTCGACTGGGAAGGGGCGTCGGGCCCCTGGTGCTCCGCCGAGATCACATTCCCGGGCCGTTCCAGAGCGCGAAGGCGGCGTATGTCCCCGTGTCCCTGAGCGCCCGGCACACCACGGCGTTGGCGCGCAAGACCAGAGTGCCACCGGTCTGCGCCTCGAGCACCCGACGTGCGTCGAGCAGGGCCGCGATCCCGGCGGCATCGACCGCCGTCACGCCGTTCAGATCGATCAGGAGGCGCGCCTGGCCATAGTCATCGACGGCCTGGCGGACGCGCGCGCGGAACCCGGGCGCGGTCACCGCCGTGAGCGGGCCCGCCACCCGGAGACAGGCGACGCCGGCCGGGGCGGGTCCCCGGTCCGGCGTCTGGGGTTGGTCCTGCATGCCGGCGGCAGCGGCGACGTTCATCTATCCGGCGTTTCTAGAACTCGACGTCGAACCGCACGAGCGGCGCGCCGAGTGACAGCTCGGCCGGCTGGATGTCCAGGCACTGCCCGTTCAGCGCGTGGTTCGCGTCGAAGTCGAGGTACGCGAGGTCGAAGCCGCCGTACAGCGCCTTGTTGGGGTTCTCCGTAGGCGACAGCGGACAGAAGATCTGCCGAAGGGTCATCGTGACGCCCGGCGCCACTTCCACCTCGACGTTGCCGGCGAAGGGTAGCCTGAACACGCCGATGAAGGGGGTCTTGTGACCCCGCGCAGCCTTGACCGTGCCCACGACCGTTCCGTACGGAAATGGCAGTCCGTCCACCCCGACGATGGCCGGAGAGAAGTCCATCTGGCCCTTGAATTCACCCTTGAGCACGACGGCTTCCGGACCGTCGACGGGGTTGTCCCCCTGCATGACGGTAGTGAAATCACCCGAGAGCGTGCCGAGGCCCGTTGCGAGGCTGACGTCGTCGCTGCCGAGTACGTTGACCGCACAGCCCTCGGGTCCGCTCGCCAGCTGCGGGATCGGGCACAGCGGCGTCCCCACCTGCGCCACGCCGATGAGCGCCGCGGTGGCGATGCGCCGACCGACCGGATTCCGCTTCTGGTTCTTCTGGATCAGCTTCATGTTCTCGGTGAGCTCGTAGAGCTTCGCGCTGCCAGCGCCTGCCAGCGTGGGCGCGCCCACCACGGCAACACCCAACACGCCGACCAGCGCGATCATCCGCGTCACTGTCGATGTCATCCGATCTCCTGTTCCTGCTTGCTCCGCTCGCCCTGGTCGGATCAAGACCCGCGACGGCTGGCGCTCCCGAGCACAGCAAGGTAGGTACCAAACCGAGAAATGCTGAATAAACAGCGGTAAAATAAGACGATTAGTGTCCTGGACCACGCTCCGATGGCGCCGGGCGGATGATTCCTCAACGATCGCTTGTGGCGTCCTGTCACGAGCGGCTAGAGAATGATCAGCGCCGGGCGGGCGGGGAGCCGGAAGTGCGCGTCCACGCGAGAAGGCTGATGCCGCCCAGGAACGTGCGGCGACGCTCGAGCACCTCGAAGCCTGCCTGCTCAAGGGTGGCGTCGAACTGCTCCCGGCTCAGATAGCGGGGACGAACGCCCCGGAACATGTCGAAGAGCGCTGTGGGAAGCAGCCACCGCAGCGCCCGGACCGCCTCCAGCCAGCCACTCGCCCGCCGAACGTCCCGGAACGTACGGAAAACGCGGGCGGGCCGCTCATAGGTCAGGAACAGGGCGTGGCCGCCCGGTTTCAGTGCGCGCCGACAGGCGGCCAGCAAGGCGTCGGGGTCGGGATGCCAGTAGAGCGTGTGCATGCTGACGAGGAAGTCGAAGGAGCCTCCCCCGGGGATGGCGTCACGCGCCAGATCGGCATGGTGGAAGCTCAGGGAGAGGCCGCTTTGGCTATGGCGGCGCCGTGCGACGTCGATCAGGTGGGAGACCGCATCGACACCGACCAGATTCCAGCCTCGCCGGGCGAGACGGGCCGCGACGGTTCCGGTCCCGCAGGCCACGTCGAGTACGCACGTGGCAGCCGGCCCTTCCGGGCTGGCCTCGAGCCCGATCAGGGCCTCGACCTCTTCGAGCAGCGCCTCGTACGGCGGAAAGCCGCGAACGATCGCATCGTAGGTGAGCCCGTACCCGAGGGCGATCAGTCGCTCCAGGACGGGCTGCATCGTCGGCCCTGCCCCGGCGGTGTCGCCCAGCGAGGGGGCGAGGAACCGGCTCGCGGACGGCGAGGCGACATGGGCGGGAGACTTGCGCCTCACCGGCTACGGCTCGCTTGGCTTCTGCGCCAGCACGAGGAGGCTGGCGTCGTCGAGAAAGGTCCGGCGCATCTCGAGCACGCTGAAGCCGGCCGACTCGAGGTTGGCCCGGAAGGTAGCCGTGCTCCAGTAGTGGGGGCCCACGCGGCGGCGAGTCGCCTCGAACAGCCAGTGAGGCAACAGCCACAGGGACAGACAGCGGGCGGCCGAACGAAACCCCTCGCGCCTGCGGATCTGCCGGAACGTCGCCAATGGCCTGACGATCTCGGTGTGGTTGACGAAGATCGCCCGACCACCCGGCTTGAGCACTCTCCAGGCCTGCGCCAGCACCGCCCGCGGATCGGGATGGGCGTACAGGGAATGCACGTTGACCACGTGATCGAACGACGCCTTCCGCAGCGTCGTGTCCGTCGCGAGATCGCCTTGACTGAAGGCGAGGTTGGCCAGGCGCTTGGCCCGCCGCTTCTCGCGCGCCAGCTCCACGAGGGCGCCGTACGGCTCCAGCCCCAGGACCGTGAAGCCGGCCTCCGCCAGCACGAACGTCAGATTGCCGGGGCCACAGTCGACCTGCAGGACCTGGTACTTTCGCCGGTCAGGAGAGGTCTCCTTCGCAGCGGTCTCGACCAGCTCCAGGATCTCCGCCTGCAACCGCTGATACGGAGCGAACTGCTCGAAGATGTAGTCGTACACGACCCCGTAGCCGATCGACAGCATCCGATCGATCGTCCACTGGACTCCACCCTGCAGGGAACTCATGCCCACCTCCGCCGGGGCCGAGGGTCCAGCCGGCGTGTTCGTCGGTGGGAGCATCATAGCGTCGGGTCAGGTGCGTTCCGCCAGGACCTTCTCCACGGTCCCGCGCAACTCGTCCGACGTGAACGGCTTGAGCAGGATCGCGCTGAATCCCATCCGGTTGGCTTCATTGATGATTTCAGGCGTCCCGTGACCTGTGACCAGCACCACGGCCATGCCGGGGTGCAGGGCGCGGGCCTGCTGGAAGACCTCGAAGCCCGTCATTCCGGGCATCTTGTAATCGAGCACCATCAGGTCGAACGGCTCCCGGCGCATCAGATCGACAGCGGCCTCCCCGCGATTGGCGCCCTTGACGGCATACCCGAGCGCCTGGAGGACGTTGACGCAGAGCACCACGACGGGCCCGGCGTCGTCGACGATCAGAATCTTCGTCTTGGCGGGGGTCATCGCGTTTCAGCCAGCGCAGGCGCGTGGGTCGCCCCGCTGGTCACCCTCTCGCCGTGGCGCTGGATCGCCTCCAGACGCTGCGGCGCAACGCGCAAGAACGCATCCAGGACAGCCGGATCGAAGTGCGATCCGCGGCCGGTTGCCAGCTCTTCCCTCGCCTCCGCGATCGTCAGGGCGGCCCGGTGTGGACGGCTCGAGGTGATCGCGTCGAAGACGTCGGCCACGGCCACGACCCGCGCGCCGAGCGGGATGTCGTCTCCCACGAGGCCGTCTGGGTAGCCGGAACCGTCGAAGCGCTCGTGATGGTGGCGCACGACGCCCGCTTCCCCGGTCAGGAAACGCAGGGGCTCGAGAATCCTGGCCCCGACGATCGGGTGGCTCTTGATGATCGTGAACTCCTCGGCCGTGAGTCGTTCGGGCTTCCGCGCGATGGTGTCCATCACCGACAGCTTTCCCAGGTCATGCAGCATAGCGCCTCGGCGAACGAGGTCCACCTGGTCGGCCTCCAGGCTCAGCGCCGCGGCCGTCTCCACGGCGTAGAGCGCGACCCGGGCCGAGTGGCCTGCGAGGTAGCGGTCCTTGGACTCCATGGCGCTCACGAAGGTCGTGATGCTCGTGACCAGCTGACGCTCGACATGTTCTCTCGGCGTGCGCTTCTGCAGGCCGACGCCGGCGGTTTGCGCGTAGCCCGCCATCATGACGCGCTCATCGGGCAAGAACGGATTGGCCACGTCGCGGGCGAGGCACACGATCCCCACCGTCTCGCCGGCTCCCGGGATGACCGCGGCAATCATCTCCAGGGGGTCGCCCGGCGGGGAGACGCTGACCGTCTCGCCGGCCGAACGGGCGATCATGTCCGCGAAGCCCCGCTCGAGCGAGGTCAGCGCCCGGGTCACCACGGATCCCGCGCCCTGCTGGCTCGAGGTGAATGTGCCATCGCCGTCGCGCAGCAGCACGAGCGATCCATCGCTCTTGATGCCCTGCGTGATCAGCTGCAGCACCTCGCCCATGAACGCCGTCGTCTCCAGCTCCCGCTGGGCCAGATCGCCGATCCGGAGCAGCACCTCCACGCTCGACTGTCGCCGTGACAGCTCCTCGGTGACCCCCGCCGGCAGCGTCACCCGTCCGCCCCATTGCTGACGGTCGGCCCGAACCCGGGCCAGCAGCTCCTGGAGCTCGCGGATCGAGAAGGGCTTGGGAAGGTAGTCGTATGCCCCGTGGCGAAGGCCGAACACCGCGGACTTGACCGACGGATTCCCCGTGATGAGCACGACCGGCGTTCCGGGATGCTGGCTCTTGACCGCGCGCAGCAGATCCAGTCCTGACAGGCCCGGCATCGTGATGTCGGAGACCACGAGGTCGAACGACTGCTGATCGAGCAGCGCGAGGGCCTGCTCCGCGGCCGCGGCCTGCCTCACCTTGCACCCGCTGGCGGAGAAGGCCGAGACCAGGAAACGCAGGAGCGAGGCATTGTCGTCCACCACGAGGACATCGAGCACTTCCGGCGTGGTGGCGGACGGGCCGACCGCGGACATGGCCGCGCCCTATTTGGTCGCCGACATCTGGTTGAGGAACTCCATCCACTGTCGCGTCAGCACCGCGTCCTGCGGGAACTTCAGTCCCTCGAAACCCTCGGGTACGACCGGCGTGGCCGGCTTCGCCGCCGCGACGGACTTGGCGAACGGAGACTCCTGCGAAGCCTCGAGCGAGCCGGCCGCCGACGGTGCGGCCGCGTCGGCGTGGGCGGCGCTGCTCTCGGGCTTCACCATGGCAATGGCCACCGCATTGGCGAGCGCTTCCTGAGTCTCCGTGGTCGCGCCGAGCAGGGAGGTCGCCAGGTCCTTGAAGGGCACACGCTCCGGTGCGGGCGCGGTGGCCGTGACGACGTGCGTCGGCGCGATCGCCGGCACCGCATCGGTCGCGGCCGCAGGCGTCGCCGCCGCGGCCGGGGGCTCGCACAGCGAGGCGACGATCGGGTCGAGCTCCAGCGCCACCGGGTCGGGCATCACCACCGCTGACTCGGCTTCCTCGAGAATCACCGGCGCCGCCGCAGTCCGGGAGCGCGACGGCCGCGGTGACGCAGCGGCCGACGGCCGGTTCACCATGCTGACCACGGGGGCCGGCTCGCGACCGGCGAGCGTCCGGGGCGCGCTTGCCGTGTCCGCAACTCCCGGAGCCGCGAGCCCGGGGCCCTCGAGGCCGCGGGCGGGCGCACGATTCATCGTGACGACCTTGTCGCCGCCGCCATGGCTCGCGCCGTCCCCTGGCGACGCCGGGAGCTCGGGCTCGGTGACGCGCGCCGCCGGCGAAGCGGCGTGACGACGGAGGCGGAGAATCGATTCGAAGTACACCGTGGGGGTTCCGTCGAATTCGAGGTGGCGGAATTCCACGCAGTCGACCTCGGGGAAGCCGAGCTGCTTGATCTTCCGATGGAATGCGTCGGGCGTGCGCTCGACCACGAACAGGAGACGAGGGGGCCGCGCTTCGGACACGTGACAGCTCGGATAGTGCCGCTGGAGGGCCTGCGGGTACTCCAGGCACCACGAGTACGCCTCGACGGCCTTCAGGAGCATTTCCTCGTTGGCCGTGAAGCCGACGGCGCCGAGGATGAGGGTTCCCCCCGGGTCCGTGCCGATCACGTCGATCGTCGCGTGCCCCAGGAGGAGCCGCGCGTCGAGGACGGTGAGGCCTGGCTCGATGGCGTCGAAGTTCTCGATCACCAGCGCATGCAGCTTCTCGACATCCTCGACCCGGAGTCTCTTGGCCGCCACTCTCATTCCCTGGGCTCCTCGCGTCGGGCGCTGCGATTACGGCACCGGCGACCGACGCCGTTCCGAGTGTGGTCGAGCAAAGGGGGTACCAAGCCCTGCAATGCCTCACAACCTACTGGACGATCACGTGTTTTGAGCCGGAGACCACTCGACGCGACTGAGTGATTCCTGTCCGCTCGCACCGCACTTTTAGCGCGGGGCGGTGAGAAAATGCCCAGGCTCAGGGGGTCGCTTCGGTCAGCTTTTTCCGCAGGGTCTGACGCGTGATGCCGAGGATCTTGGCGGCTTCGCTCTTGTTGCCGTTCGTCTGCCGCAGGACCTTGTGGATGTATGCCCGCTCGATGGCGTCGAGCGTCCGGGGTTCGCGGGACACGTCCTCCACGATGGGACCATCGGCCGCCGCGGAGAACGGGACCGGCAGATGATCGGCCTCGATGGCGTCGCCCGTGCTGAGGATGACGAGGCGCTCGATCAGGTTCTTCAGCTCGCGGACGTTCCCGGGCCACGCGTTGGCGAGGAGCAGGGATTCCGTCTCCGGGGTCATGCGCTTGATAGCCTTGTGAAACGTGCTGTTCGCCTCGGACAGGAAGTGGCGCGCCAGCGGCAGGATGTCCTCGCGCCGCTCGCGCAGCGGAGGGATCGTGAGAGGGATGACATTCAGGCGATAGAAGAGGTCCTCGCGGAACTTGCCTTCCCTCACCATGGTCTCGAGCGAGCGATTGGTGGCGGCGATGACACGGACGTCGACCTTCAGGTCCCGGGTGCCACCCACGCGCTTGAAGGTCCGCTCCTGCAGACAGCGCAGGAGCTTGGCCTGACTGGCCAGCGGGATCTCGCCGACCTCGTCGAGAAAGAGCGTGCCGCCGTCGGCCAGCTCCATGAGCCCCTTCTTCGTGCTCTTGGCGTCGGTGAAGGCGCCCTTCTCGTGTCCGAACAGCTCGCTCTCGAACAGCGTCTCGGTGATGGCGGCGCAGTTGACCTCCATGAAGGGCGAGTTGCGCCGCACGCTCTCGTAATGCAAGCCGCGCGCGACCAGCTCCTTGCCCGTCCCGCTCTCGCCCTGGACCAGGATGGTGTGGGCCTCGCTCTGCGCGAGCTGTGTGATGACCTCGCGGAGACGACGCGTCGAGGCGGACTCTCCAACGATCTGGTTCGTGCGGTACTTGCCCTCCTGCAGTCCCTGCAGGCGGGTGATCTCCCGGCGGGCCTTGACCTCCTCCAGCGCGCGCGAGACCGAGATACGCAGCTTCTCGAGGTGCTGGAAGGGCTTCTCCAGGTAGTCGGTGGCGCCGTTCTTCATCGCAACGACCGCGCTCTCGATGTGACCGAAGGCGGTGATCATGATGACCGCGGTCTGCGGATGGCGCGAGCGTAGCTCGCGCAGCACCTGGATGCCGTCGATGTCGGGCAGGCGCAGATCGACGAGGGCCAGATCGGGCTCGGTCTGATCGGCCAGCTCCAAGCCTTCCTTGCCCGTGCCGGCCGTGGCGACGTCGATGTTGTCCTGTCCGAGTACGCGGGATATCAGAGATCGGATGTTACGTTCGTCGTCGATCACGAGAACTGAGTTCATGCTTCATCGATTGTAGCCGATCGACCTTCCGTTAATAAAATCGCCAAGTGGTAACGAAATTCCCGAAGCCGCGGCTCGGCCCTGGGGGGGAATCCCCCGAAACGTGTTGGCGGACGCGGGGTTGATCCGCGACCGCACTGCCGCGTCGATCCACGCCGGCCCGTGGGGCCGAGCGCCGGGCCGTATACTTCGGCCATGCGTCGCGAGAGGGAATCGAACCGACCCGGTGGCGGCGGGCGTCTCGGCATGACGCGGCTCGAGGTGCTGGACCGAATCCAGCGCCGCGTCCTCTGGCTCTCGGCCTGGATGGTTCACGAGGCCAATGCCCGACCGAGCCGCGACGGGCTCAAGGTGGGCGGGCACCAGGCCTCATCGGCCTCGGTCGTGAGCCTGATGACCGCGCTCTACTTTCACGCCCTCCGTCCGGGAGACGTCGTGGCGGTCAAGGCGCACGCCGCCCCGGCCCTCTACGCCATCCAGTACTTGCGCGGGCGGCTCGGCGCCGACGAGGTCCGCGGCTTGCGGGCGTTCGGAGGCCTGCAGGCCTACCCGAGCCGTCGCAAGAACCCCGCGGTCGTCGATCTGACGACCGGCTCCATGGGACTCGGCGCGGTGGCCGCCACGTTCAGCGCTCTGGCCGGTCGCTACGTCGTCGATCACGGTGGGCGTCCGGTTCCCGAGCGCTTCGTGGTGATGGTCGGAGACGCCGAGCTGGACGAGGGCAACGTGTGGGAGGCGCTCGGCGAGGAGGTCGTCCGCCGCCTGGGCAATGTGCTGTGGATCGTGGACGTCAACCGGCAGAGCCTGGATCGGGTCGTGCCGGAGGACCGGTCGCGCCAGATTGTCGAGATGTTCCATGCCAGCGGCTGGCGGGTCGACGAGCTCCGATGGGGTCGACGATTGCAGGCGTGCTTCAACCGGCCGGGCGGGCACCGGCTGCGCGCGCGCCTGGAGGCGGCGTCCAACGCGGAATACCAGCGTCTGCTGCGCTTGCCGGGCGGCTCGCTGCGCAAGGCGCTGGTCACCACGGCCGACGGGGCGCTCGACGAGACCGTCGACCAGCTCCTGGCCGATGTCCCCGACGGCGCGCTGCCCGCGCTCGTGGGCGACGTCGGGGGCCACGACCTCGCGCTGATTCTGGAAGCCTACGAGTCGGCCGCAGAGGAGCGCGACCGACCCACGGTGCTCCTGGCGTCCACGATCAAGGGGTGGGGCCTCCCGTTCGCCGGCGACCCGCTGAATCACACGATGGTGACCAGCGCGACCCAGATCGAGGGGCTCCGAGGGGCGCTCGGCGTCGAGCCGGGCGGGGAGTGGGCCGGGTTCGCTGCCGACAGCAGCGAGGCCGCCCACGTCGCGGCGTTGCCGCCGCTGTTCGTTCCACCGCCCGCGGCGCCGGCCCCGGTCGTGCCGGAGTCGCTCGGCGAGACCTATCCAGAGCAGGCCTCGACGCAGGAGGCGTTCGGTCGGGCGCTGACCGCGCTGGGACGCCTCCCGGTCGCCGACGCCATCGTCACCGTGTCGGCCGACGTGGCGGTGACCACGCACCTGGCGGGCTGGATGAACCGCAAGGGTATCTACTTCCCGCACGCGCGCCGCGACCCCTTTGCCGAGGTGCCGCAGGCCCTGCGCTGGCGCGAGAGCCCCGATGGCCAGCACATCGAGCTCGGGATCGCCGAGCACGACCTGTTCATGGTACTGACCGCGCTCGGGCTCACCGCCGAGCTATCGGGCGCACCGCTCTTGCCGATCGGCACGCTGTACGACCCGTTCGTGACCCGTGGCCTGGACGCGCTGTACCACGCGCTCTACTCCGGGGCGCGATTCGTCGTCGTGGCCACCCCGTCGGGCATCAGCCTCGCGCCCGAGGGCGGAGCCCACCAGTCGGTCATCACGCCGGGGATCGGGATCGCGATTCCCGATCTCGCGTACTACGAGCCCGCCTTCGCTCAGGAGGTGGAGTGGATCCTGCTCGCCGGCCTGCGTGCGGTGGCCGAGCGGCGCGAGAGCCTCTACCTCCGGTTGAGCACGGCGCCCGTCGACCAGCGTCTGGCGCCGGGCGCCACCGTCGACTATCGCGCGGCGGTGCTGGCCGGGGGTTATCGGCTGCTCGACGGGCGTTCGACGGACGGCTGGAGCGCCGAGGGCGCCGTCAACCTCTTCGCCGTCGGCGTGACCGTCCCTGCCGCGATCGAAGCGGCCCGCCGGCTGTCCGAGCGCGGTGCATACCCCAGCGTCTTCGTCGTGACCAGTCCCGACCGGTTGTACCGGGGCCTCCGGAAGCCCCGACCCTACGTCGAGACCCTCGTCGGCGCCGACGAGGAGGATGTGCCGGTGGTCTCGGTCATCGACGGCCATTCGCATGCGCTGGCCTTCCTGGGAGGGGCGCTCGGGACCGCGCAGATGGCCCTGGGGGTCGACGCGTTCGGTCAGTCGGGGACGCGGCCCGATCTCTACCGTCACTACGGCATCGACGCCGAGGCGATCGTCGAGGCCGCCTGCGTGCTGCTCGGGGGGTGATCGGGGGCTGGGGCGCCGGCCGCCGGCCTCGAACGTGCACGACACGAGGGCATGGCCAGGGCAGTCCCGGCGACCAGGTCGGCCGCGGACTTCATGCCGGCGCGGAGAACGCTTCCTTCGCTGCGGGCCGCGTCCGCCACCTGCCGCGGGTGTGATCTCTTCAAGCGCGGAACCCAGACGGTGTTCGGCGAGGGCCCGGCGCGCGCTCGCGTCCTGATGATCGGCGAGCAGCCCGGTCACGAGGAAGACCTGGCCGGGCGCCCATTCGTCGGCCCGGCCGGACGCATCCTGGACCGCGCGCTCGCCGCGGCGGGGATCGCGCGGGGCGACGTGTACGTCACGAATGTCGTGAAGCACTTCAAGTGGGAGCCCCGGGGCAAGCGACGTATCCACGCCAAGCCCAGCCAGACGGAGATCGCGGCGTGTCTGCCCTGGCTGCGCGCCGAGCTGGACCTCGTGAAGCCGGAGGCCGTCGTCTGTCTCGGCGCGACCGCGGCCCAGGCGCTGCTCGGAAGCGCCTTCAGGGTCACCCGGCAGCGGGGGCGGTGGCTCAGCGGGCCGTCAGCCTCGCGCGTCCTGGCGACGGTGCACCCCTCGTCGCTCCTGCGTGCGCCCCGACGAGGGATCGCGGAGGCGAGAGTTCGCCGGCTTCGTCGCGGACCTCGCGGCGGTGGCCGCAGCGCTCCGCTGAGCCTCGCGCCCTGGCGCCGCCTGGACGGGGTATACTTCGAGCAGCCGATGCCAGCCCTCACCGCCGAGCGTAAGTCCTCGCTGCGCCGCGAGCTTCTGGACCTCCTGGGGCCCGGCGGTGTCCTGTCCGACCCCGACGAGCTGCTGGTGTACGAGTCGGACGGCCTCACGCTGCTCCGGGCCCTGGCCGACTTCGTCGTGTTCCCGCGGACGGCCGAGCACGTGGCCTCCGTCGTCCGGGTGGCGAACCGCGAGCGGCTGCCGTTCGTGGCCCGCGGGGCGGGCACCGGGCTGTCGGGTGGGTGCCTGCCGGCCGAGGGCGGCATCGTGATCTCCATGATGCGGATGAACCGCATGCTGGAGGTCGACTACGACAACCAGATTGCCGTCGTCGAACCTGGCCTGGTGAACCTCCACCTGTCGTGGGCCGTCGGCCCGCGAGGCTTCTACTACGCGCCCGACCCTTCGAGCCAGCAGGCCTGCACGATCGGCGGCAACATCGCCAACAATTCCGGGGGTCCGCACACGCTGAAGTACGGCGTCACCGTGAACCACGTCCTCGGGCTGGAAGTGGTGATGCCCGAGGACGGCCGCATCGTGTGGCTGGGCGGCCGGACGCGCGACGCGCTCGGCTACGACCTCACGGGCCTCTTTGTAGGATCGGAAGGCACGTTCGGCATCGCGACGAAGGTCGTCGTGCGCATTCTCCGGAAGCCGCAAGCGGTGAAGACCGTCCTGGCGGTGTTCGACACGATCGAGGAGGCCTCGGCGGCGGTGTCCGCGATCATCGCGCGGGGCCTGGTGCCGGCGGCCGTCGAGATGATCGACCAGCTGACGATCCAGGCCGTCGAGGACGCCTTCGGGTGCGGATACCCGCGCGACGCGGCGGCGGCCCTGCTCATCGAGGTGGACGGGCTCCGGGCCGGCATCGACGGTCAGGCCGCGCGCATCGAGGCGGCCTGTCGCGAATCGGGCGCGCGCGAGGTGCGGACGGCCGCGGACGAGGCCGAGCGGCAGTTGCTCTGGAAGGGGCGCAAGTCGGCGTTCGGCGCCTACGGTCGCGTCTCGCCCGCGTACATGGTGATGGACGGGGTCATCCCGCGCACCAAGCTGCCGTACGTCCTGGGCCGGGTGAACGACATCGTCGCCGCCCATGGGCTGCGAGTCGGCAACGTGTTCCACGCCGGAGACGGCAACCTGCACCCGAATATCCTCTACGACCCGCGCAAGGCCGGCGAGGAAGCGCGCGTCGTGCAGGCCGGCGCCGAGATCATGAAAGTCTGCGCGGACGTGGGTGGGTCGATCTCCGGGGAGCACGGCATCGGTCTCGAGAAGGCCGACTTCATGCCCTTCATCTTCACGGCGGCCGACCTGGCCTTCATGCTACGGGTAAAGACCGCGTTCAATCCGACGGATCTCTGCAATCCCGGGAAGATCTTCCCCACCAAGAAGTCCTGCATCGAAGTCGGGCCCATGGCGTACCGGCCGCACGCGATCGAAGAGCAGGGCCTGGCGCAGCGTTTCTGACGCGCAGGCCGGCATCGAGACGTGCTGCTCGATACGCTCCGCTCCGTCGTCGGCGCCGCTCACCTCGTCACCGGGGTCGAGCTGTCGCCCTTCGTGATCGAGGGCCACACGCCGATCGCGGCTGTCTTTCCCGGAACGGTCGACGAGGTGGCCGCGGTGGTGCGCGAGACCGCGGCGGCCGGGGCGGCCGTGGTGCCGTGGGGAGGCGGAACGGCGGTGTCGGTCGGAGAGCCGCCGTCGCGCGCCGGCATCGTGCTGGGACTGCGACGCCTGTCGCGTCTCCTCGAGCACGAGCCGGGGGACCTGACCGCCACGGTCGAGGCGGGCCACACGCTGGCCGCGTTGCAGGCGACGCTCCGGGCACGCGGCCAGTGGCTCTCGCTCGACCCGCCGGACGCCGAGCGCGCGACCGTGGGCGGCGTCGTGGCGGCCAACGCCGCGGGTCCGCGGCGCCAGCTCTACGGCACCGTTCGCGATCTCCTGATCGGGCTCACGGTGGTCACCGCCGAGGGGGCGGTGGTTCGCGGCGGCGGCAAGGTCGTGAAGAACGTCGCCGGGTATGACCTGCCCAAGCTGTTCGTCGGGTCGCGGGGCACGCTCGGGATCATCGTCGACGCGACCTTCAAGCTCCGTCCCGTGCCGGACGACGAGCGACTCGTTGCCGTGGGCTTCGACCGGCTCAAGGACTGCGGGGCCGCCGCTCGCACGCTGCTGGCCGGCGACCTCATCCCCAGCACGCTGGACGTCGTGGACCACGCCGCGGCGTGCGCGCTCGGGCTGGCCGGGGGCCCGGCGCTCGTCATCGGGTTCGATGGGCTCGGCGAGCAGGTCGAGTGGCAGGTGGCGGAATTCACCGCCCTCGTGGGCTCGCTCGGCGGTGGTGACGTCGCCACCCTGCCGCCGTCGGCGTGGTCGCGGTTGACGACGCTCGCGCCGGAGGCGGTCGCGTCGCCGGCGGCCGTCATGTCGCTGTCGGTGCTGCCAACGCTCGTCGTCGACACCATGGAGCAGGGCGCTCTGGTGGCGCGCCAGCGTGGACTGGTCAGCGCATGGGCGGCCCACGCCGGCGTCGGCGCGGTCACCGGAGCGCTGCAGGCCGGGGCCGATTCGGCCGCCGTGACGGCCGTGCTGGCCGAGTGGCGCACCATCGCCCGCGCCGGCGGCGGCCACGCCTCCCTGACGTGGGCGCCGCTCGGAGTCAAGGCCCAGCTCCCGGCCTGGGACGATGCCGGTGCGGCCGGCCGGATCATGCAGCGGATCAAGGCGCAGCTCGATCCCGGCAACGTCCTCAACCCCGGACGTTTCGTGGCGGGGATCTGAGCGTGACGCCGACCGTCGCGACCACGACGCCTCCGACGCTCACGCTCCACGGTCTCAGCGTCGACGGCGTGAACCAGTGCGTCCACTGCGGGCTCTGCCTGGCGTACTGCCCGACATTCTCCGAGCTCGGCACCGAGATGGACTCGCCGCGCGGTCGCATCTTCCTCGTGAAGTCGCTGGCCGAGGGGCGGATCGGCCTCACGGACCCGACGGTGGAGCATCTCTCGCTCTGCCTCGACTGCCGCGCCTGCGAGACGGTCTGCCCGGCCGGTGTCCCCTACGGGCAGCTCATCGAGGCGGCCAAGGCGGAGATCGAGCGGCAGCGGCCCGGTGGGCTCGGGCGTCGCATGTTCCGCCGGCTGAATTTCGGGCTCCTGCTCGGGTACCCCCGCGTGCTGGCCGCCGCGGCGGCTGGCCTCCGCTTCTACCAGACGAGCGGGCTGCAGTGGCTGGTGCGGCGGACGGGCCTGACCAGGATCCTGCCCGGCACGCTGCCGGCGTGGGAGGCGCTGTTGCCGGTGATTCCGCCGGCGGTTGAGCGGGCTCCGTTGCCGGCGTCGACGCCGTCCCTGGGGCCGCGCCGGGCCCGCGTGGCCCTGCTCACGGGTTGTGTGCAATCGGTCGTGTTCGGCGCCCACAACCGGGCGACGGCCCGCGTGCTGGCGCGCAACGGTTGCGACGTGCTGGCCCCGGTCGGCCAGGGCTGCTGTGGCGCCCTCAATGCCCACGGCGGCGATCACGCGGGCGCCGTCGCGATGGCCAAGCGCACCATCGAGACCTTCGAGAGCGCGGGCGCCGACGCCGTCATCGTCAACACGTCGGGCTGCGGCGCCCACATGAAGGCCTACGGCACCTTGCTGGCCGGCGACCCGGCCTGGGCCGAGCGGGCCGGGCGGTTCTGCCGGACCGTGCAGGACGTCGCCGAGTTCCTCGCCCGCGAGCCGCTGCGCGGGCCGCTGACGCCGGTGCCGATGACGGTGACCTATCACGACCCGTGTCACGTCGTGCACGGTCAGAAGATCCGGCGGCAGCCGCGGGAGCTGCTGGCGCAGATCCCCGGGTTGAAGCTCGTGGATCTGGCGGAGTCCGACTGGTGCTGCGGCTCGGCGGGGATCTACAACCTCACGCAGCCGGAGATGGCCGACCGTCTGCTCCGCCGGAAGGTCGCCAACGTGGTCGCGACGAGCGCCGAGGCCGTCGTCACGGCCAACCCCGGCTGCATCCTGCAGATCCAGGCCGGTCTCCGCGCGCAGGGCCGGCCGCTTCCCGTCGTTCATCTCGTGGAGATCCTCGACCGCGCCTATCGCCCGGAGGAGGCTCCGCCGGCCGTTCCGTTGCGGGGGGACCGCGGCGACGAAGCTCCGGCGCGAAGCCGGTGACGCCGCCCGAAGGCACCCCGCCGGAGCAGCATCGGGCGACGGCCCCGACCTCGGTGGGCTGCTTCGTCGTCACCGTGTCGGATACGCGGACGCCGGAGACGGACACGGGGGGTCAGGTCATCCGCGATCTGCTGACGGCGGGCGGCCACGGGGTCGTCGGGTCGGCGATCGTGCGCGACGAGCCCGACGACGTCGTACGCGTCGTGCGCGGCGCCTGCGCCGACCCCCGCGTCCAGGTGGTCATTCTCACCGGAGGCACCGGGATCACGTCGCGAGACTCGACGTACGAGGCGGTGGAAGGGCTGCTCGACAAGCGGCTGCCGGGATTCGGGGAGCTCTTCCGCATGCTGTCCTACGAGGAGGTCGGCGCCGCCGCCATGCTCTCGCGCGCGCAGATGGGTCTCCACGCGCGGCGGATCGTGGTGTCGTTGCCCGGCTCGCCGAACGCGTGCCGGCTGGCGCTCGACAAGCTGCTGGTGCCGGAGCTCGGCCACCTCGTCCGCGAGGTGAGCCGCTGAGGTCTGGCCGCGCGCTATACTCGTAGGGCCCATCCGCATCAAGGAGGCCCTATGTCGTGGTGGTGCCGTCCCCTGCTCGTCTCGCCGATCCTCGTGACGCT
>Ga0075429_100000061_pt1 | contig 52979 bp, 44 predicted proteins | sample RhiMetdeltSRZDD3_FD_75295 | JGI IMG/M metagenome (GOLD analysis project Ga0075429, IMG submission 75295) | Populus rhizosphere microbial communities from Tennessee, USA - Rhizosphere MetaG P. deltoides SRZDD3 | ecosystem: Host-associated > Plants > Roots > Rhizosphere > Soil | place: USA...
CGGCCTCCAGCGCCAACGTGCGCGACATCCTTTGCGGCCTCACCCGGGAACTCGGCAAGACGGTGATCGCCGTGACGCACGACGCGCGCTTTGCCGCCGCGGCAGACCGGCGCATCGCGATCGTCGACGGCCGCATCGACGCGTCCTGGCAGCCCGCATGAAGATCCCTCTCGCAATGAGCCTCCCACCGGCCGGCTTGCCGGAGCGCAGTCGATCGAAGACGTCGACGCGAGTCCGGCGCACTGCTTGAGCACGCGGACGTGTTCGATTTCCTGATCCGGGCGGTGCCGGCCGTGTATCAACCCCTGCCGTCCTTCCTCTGTTCAATGCCGGCATCCGCCAACCAGCCGATCAAGCATCTTCTCTCGAGACATTGAAATGAAGTCACTGAACTCATCGGCAAGGATGGGCGCGGCAGCACTCGGGCTGGCACTTGCCGCAGCCGGCATGGCGCACGCCGAAGGCATCGTCGGCACCACGCTCCCCGAGGGCTTCTACGTTCCGGACGCCTCGCTCGGCGTCCCGGTGATCGGCTTCGGCGGCGCCGGGCCGGCCACGCGCGTGCCCGTGGTCTTCGTGCACGGCAACAACGGGACGCCCTACCCGACCGGCTGCGGCCTGTTTCAGACGAACATCCAGGCAATGGCCCAGCACTTCGCTGACAAGGGCTACGCAGCGAGCGAGCTCTGGGCCCTGGGCTACCAGGGCACGCAGTGCGACCTGAACGATCAACCGACCAACGCCTCGGGCGTCGCGCACACCGTCGCGGCCAACGTGGTGGACCTGCGCAAGTTCCTGAAGGCGGTGGTCGACTCCACCGGCGCGACGAGCGTGGACATCGTCGCGCACGGCACGGCCGTGGTCCTTGTGCGCGAAATGATCCGGCAGGACAACGGGGCCGACTATGTGCGACGGCTGGTCGCCATCGACGGAGCCAACCAGGGCGTCAACATCTGCGCCGCGGTGGCGAACAACAGCTGGGCGCTCGGCATGTACGGCGGCTACACGCCCGGCAGCCCCGTGTGCCAGGAACTCGGATCGCCCGACACCGCTTTCCTCCTGCAGCTGAACAAGACCGACCGGACCCTCAAGTCGGCAAACGTCCTGGTGATCCGCAACGGCGATTCCAGCTTCCTCTACCGGCCGGGCTGGGACGGCCTCGTCCAAGGGGCGCCGGCGGCGATCGATTCGCTCGGCCAGCCGTACGACTTTTCTCTCAGTCCCGTCATCGCGGGCGCGCAGGATGTCGTCAGGTTCGCGGAGAACGCCTGGGACACCCTCACGGCGACGGCGCACGTCGGCATCGCGAACGACCCCGCCACGTGGGACGAGGCGTTCAACTTCCTGACGAAGGAAGAGGCCTCGACACCGCCCGTGACGAAGCCGCCGAAAGGGAAGTAAATCCCCCCGGGTCGCGGCATGGGACCAGGGCCCGCATGCGAGCCAGGCCACCGAGGCGCTTCGCATGGCGGGGTCCCGCAGGCAGCCAGGCGCCGATCCGATCGTGCACACGGAGCGCGGCTTGCGACCTGGCGCACGCCGGCCAGCTATGGTTCCCGCGCCGCCCGGCGTAGCACTTGGCTGACCGGCTCCAGCAGGTACGCGAGCGGCGTTCGCTCTTCGCCCTGGATGAACACCTCGGCCGGCATGCCCGCCTGCAGGCGGACCTCGCCCGCCGTCTTCAGAGACGCCGGCTCCGCCTCGATCAGCGCCACGTAGTACGGCTGCTGGGTCGCACGGTCGAACGAACGGTCCGGCGCGACGTAGAACACCTTCGCGGCCACGAGCTTCGTCGTCCGGTGGCTGAAGGCGGTCAGACGGACTTCCGCCGGCTGACCCTGTCGGACGCGGCTGACATCCTCCGTACGCAAATGCGCCTCGATCACGAGACGCGGGTCGGCGGGAACGATGTCGGCGATCGTCTCGCGCGGGGGAACGACAGAGCCGGGTGTCGTCATCTTCAGGTTGATCACGTCGCCGGACAGGGGCGCAGTGATCACTTGGCGAGCCGAAGCATCCATCGACTTACGCAATTCCTGCTGGACCTCCGAGATCCGGGCGGCCGTCACCTTGAGCTGGTCGCTCGCCTGTTGTCGGTACTCGCCTTGCAGAGCCTGCACTCGCAGATCGATCTCGAGCACGCGCTGCTCCGCGCGGGCCAGTTCCGACCGCCGCTCTTCCAGCTTCACCCCGTAATCGGCCACGGCGGCTTCGAGCTGCGCGATCCGCGCCTGCGAGATGTAGCCTTCCTTCAGGAGGCTGCGGTTGCTCTCCAGCTCGATGCGCTGATGGCGAAGCGACTCGCTGGCCCGCTCGATCTGTGCCCGAAGCGCCGAGACTTCCTCCGGCACCTTCCGGCGCTGCGCCGTCAGCAACGCCACCTGTGCGCGCAGCGTGTCGCGTCGAGCATCGAAAAGCGCACGCTCCTTGCCCAGCTGCTGCATCAGGCGCGGGTCCGCCTCGGCAGCGGCGACAAGCTCGGAGGGGAACACCACGTGGGCATTTCCCGCCTGCTCCGCCTCCAGGCGTGCCAAGCTCGCACGCTCCGCGCGGACCCGATAGTCGAGCCGGTTGACGTCGGCGTCCACCGCCACGTCGCCCAACACGAGCAGCGGCTCGCCCTGCGCCACGCGCTGACCGTCACGCACCCTCACCTCCCGCACGATGCCGCCCTCCGCGTGTTGCACGGGCCGCCGGTCGAGGTCTACCTTGACGAAGGCGGGCGCGATGACGGCGGAAGCCAGGGGCGCGAGCGCGAGCCATGCGACGGCCGGCAAGGCGCCGAGTGCAAGGATCCAGGCGCCGGTGCGAGACAGGCGACGGGCCTCGAGAAGATGAACGGCAAGGGCCGGGTGAGACGCATCGATCACGGCAGCCATGTCGTTCATGCGCACGCCTCGGCGGTGCTGGCCTCCCGTGCAGGCTTCGGCGGGGCCGAAGGTCCTGGCGGCGCAGCGTCCGGCGCAGGTTGCCTGAGCCGGCCGAGGACGTCGGCTGTCTTGCCCCAATGGGTCACCTTCCCGGCCTCGAGGACGAGGAGCTTGTCGACATGCTGCACCAGGCTTTGACGATGGGTGACGACCACGACCGTCGCCTTCCCTCGCAGTCGGCGCAGCGTCTCGGCCAGTGCCGACTCCCCGGCGCCATCCAGGTTCGCGTTCGGCTCGTCCAGGACGATCAGCGTCGGCTCGCCGTACAAGGCCCGCGCCAGCGCGAGACGCTGCCGCTGTCCTGGCGACACCACCGCGCCGTGGGGGTCCACGGGCGTGTCGTACCCTTGGGGCAGCGCCAGGATCAATTCATGGGTTCCGGCCGCCCGCGCGGCGGCGACCACCTTCTCGCTGTCCACCTCGCCAAGGCGCGCGATGTTGTCGGCGACGGTGCCCGGAAACAGTTCGACGTCTTGCGGGACATAGCCGATCCAAGGGCCGAGGTGCTGGCGGTCCCACTGCGACAGGTCCGCACCGTCCAGCCGCACGGTTCCCGCCGTCGGCTGCCACACGCCCGTAAGCAGGCGGACCAGGGTGGACTTTCCGGCTCCGCTGGGACCGATGATCGCCACCGATTCGCCGGGTTCGAGCTCGAGCGACACGCCGGCCAGGAGCACACGATCGGTGCCGGATGCACGATAGACCACCTGGTGCACGCCGACGGATCCACGGGGTTCCGGAAGCGGCATGCGAGGCGGTTGTGTCTCCTGCGCCTCCAGGAGAGCAGCGAGCCGTTTCCACGCGCAACGGCCTTCGGCAAGCACTTTCCAGCTGGCGACGATCTGCTCGACCGGCGCAAGCGCTCGTCCGAGGAGCAGGGTGCACGCAATCATGGCGCCCGGCGTGACATGCCCCTCGATCACCAGGGCCGCTCCGATCGCAAGCATGGCGACCTGCACGGCCTGGCGGTACGCCTTGGTGAACGCCGACATGGCCATCGTCTTTCGCGCCGTCGGCACCTGCAGCGCGCACACCTCGGCATTGCGCAGGCGCCAGCGCTGGATCAGCGCTTCGGTCATGCCCATCGCCTGGGAGACTTCGGCGTTTGCCAGCGAGGTCTCCAGGTAACGCGTCGCCGAGGCGGCGACCTTCTGCAACCCTTCCAGATCCTTGCGTGTCCAGCAGTCGTTCAGGAATGCCAATCCCAGCATGATCAGCGCTGCGCAGGCGGCAGACACGCCCAGGATGGGATGGACCAGGGCGATCGCGCCGACGTAGACGAGCAGCCAGGGCGCATCGAACAGCGCCACCAGCCCCTGCGCGGAGAACAGCGCCCGCAGACTCATCACGTCTCGCAGTCCTTCCGCGGTCGCGCGTCCCTGCCGACGCGCACCCTCGGCCACCGAGAACCGGGTGACGGCCGGCGTGAGCGCGTCGCTGATGAGGACGCCTCCCACGCCTTGAAGGCGGGTGCGCAGATGATCGAGCACACCCATCAGCACCAGCGCGATGGCGGTCCCCAGCCCGAGAACCAGCAGCGTGTCGGTGCTGCGGCTCGACAGGACACGGTCGAACACCTGCAACATGAAGATCGACGGCGCCAGAAGCAGCAGGTTCACGAGGAGCGAAAACGCCCCGACGTGCAGCAGCGGACGGCGCAGAAGGTGAAGCAGCGAGGTCAACGACGCGTTCTCGGATGCGGGCACAGGAAGAACGGACGGCTGCCCGCAAGGCAGTCCGTCCGTGAGATCGTTCGATCCGGGTACGACTTGAGGCGCACGGCACCTCTGCCCAGGGCGCGCATCGCGGATTCCGGCAGGAATGCACGCGCGCGGGCCGCAGCTCAGGCGCTCGTGTCGAGCACGCCGTTGGCGAGCCAGGTGTTCAAGGAGTGGCCGGTAACGCCATCGATCAGTGCGACGTCCTGGAACCCGTGGAGCGCCCCGCTGCCGTCGAGGTCGATCTGCAGCAGGGTGTCGCCGCTGGACTCGACCAGCTTCAGGTAGTCGGCGGCGTTCTGCGTCGTGAATGCCGAGCCGGCAAGCAGATCGGATATGTCGAGGACGTCCTGGTTGCCGCCGGAAGCGGTGAAGCCGAGCACGGTGTCGACACCGCCACCGTCGGACTTCAGGAACACGAACGTGTCGTTGCCGCTGCTGCCGCCCATGATGTCATTGCCGGCGCCCCCGATCAGTCGGTCCCGCCCGCCCTGACCGAAAAGGTTGTCGTCCCCGGAGCCGCCGACGATGATGTCGTTGCCCCCGCCACCGTAAAGAATGTCGTCGCCGGTCAGCAGCGAGTTGCCCGATTCCGCGGGCAGCGTATCGTCCCCGCTCTGCTTTCCGCCCTGGTTCGAGCCGGTGATGATGTTGAAGCTCTCTTCGTAGCTTGCCGCCTGCGAGTCGGTCACCTGCACCGTCAGCGTGTAGGTCGTCTTCTCGCCCAATCCGGTGCTGCTCAGCTGGCCATCCGATGCCACGGCGAAGACCGGGACGGAAGCGGACGACAAGCTGTACGTCAGCGCCTGACCTGCGTCCGGATCCACGCCGACGAAGCTGCCGAGGACGCCCGTCGGCATGGAATTGCCCGACGGGTCCAACGACGAGACGAACTTGAGGTCGATGGGAGCCCGATTCTCCTGAACATCGGTCACCTGGACCGCAAGGTCTTGCACGTCTGCATCGAGACCATCGCTTGCCTGCACGGTGACGTCGTAGATGTTGTCGAGGCTGGCGTCGGCCCGGGTCTCGTAGTCCGGAGCAGCGACGAATCGCAGCGCCCCCGTCTCAGCGTCGATCTGGAACTTCGCGGCGTCCGCGCCGCCCGCGATGCTGTAGACGAGCGTGTTGCCGTCGACATCGGTCGCCGACAACACCGTGACCGTCGTCGTGTTCTCTGACACCTGCAGCAGCGTCGGCGCTCCCTCGTTCGGCGCGGTGATCCGTGGCGTGTCGTTGGTGCCGTTGATCGTGACGGTGATGGCCTGCTCGGTGCCGTCCACCGACTTCACGGTGAACGTTTCCTCGACCTTGTCGTCCACGTTGAGTCGATCGAACGCACCGTGGGCCGTGAAGGTCCAGGCGCCCTGGGCGTCGATGGCGAGGCTGCCGTTCGTGCCGACGATCGTCCCGGCCTGGAAGCCCGCCGCGTCGTCCACGTCGGTGGCCGCCAGCTGGCCGCCGATCGTCACCGCCTCGTCGGTCTCGTCGGCCGCGCCGGTGGCGTCGCCGGTGATCGCGGCCGCGTCGTTGGTGCCGTTGATCGTGACGGTGACACTCGTCTGGGTGCCGTCGATGCTCACCACGTCGAAGGTCTCGACGAAGGTCTGACCCGCCGCGAACTCGTCATGGGCGCCATCGGCAACGTAGCTCCACTTTCCGTCCGCGGTGATGGAGAACGTGCCGTAGGCGCCTTTGGTCTGCGCTTGAGGTTGGAACTCGGAGAGAGAATCGACGTCGCTGATCGTCAACTGGCCGGACGTACTGATGGCCGACACATCGTCGCCTTCACTCACCTGCTTCGTCTCGCTCGTCACGATGGCGAAATCGTTGACCCCCTTGATCTCCACCGTTGCCGTCGCCCAGCTCAACGTGCCGTTCCCCAGTCTGATGGCATAGGTGAAGGTATCGAACGCGGAATTGCCCTCGGCAATGGAGTTCAACAGCTCTGCCGGGACGCTGGTGATGTCGTAGGCCACCTTCCCCGAATCCGTGATCCAGATCCTCGCTCCGAACTGGCTGTAGTTGCTCGCCCCGCCCGCGTCGCTGGTCAGGAGATCGCTTTGGACGGCGCTGCCGCTGGACGATCCGTCGTCCAGGGAGTAGAGCGATTTCGCCTTGCCCCCCAGGTCGTTCGCCATCACGTCGAGAATGACGACGGTCGTCGTGTCTTCCGTCAGTCCGGTTGTCGACGAAGCGAACGTGTCGTCGGTGGCTTGCGGCGTGTTGCTGGAGGACGTGGTGGTGATCGTTCCCATGAGGCGTCTGTGGTGCGGCAGTCCGTGTGCGTCGCACTATACGGTGACAAAGCGTAACAGCACGCACGGATTTGACCCTTGCCACCCCTCTGACCGCGGTGGTGGTGCGACCGAAATGCTTCAAAGCCACACTTTTCGGACGGGTGCGTGCCTGGTCCGTCTTGTGGAGGTCCCACCATCACGTGGCACATGCCGCGGTCGGAGTGTGGTGACCGGCTGCCATGCGCAGCAGAGGCACGCGGGCGGGAAGCTTTGAGACTTCTCTGACGGCATGCGTGGCTTCGGTCGCCGGCTTGTCGGAGCGAATCTGCGGAAAGTCGAGGAACGTCAACCGATCGAGAACTGCCCGGTTCCGTGGCATCCTGCTCGCAGGTATGCGTTCATCGGTACCGGGCAGCGAGACAATGGCGCAAGAAATTTTGTTGCACCAAGACGCCGCAGTATCACCTCCCGGAGGGCGCGCCGACAGTGGAGCATGACAACGATGGACGGGGCAGGAACGTCGTCGTTTAGGCAAGCCCGGCCCATCGGCACCGTTCGGCCCATTTGACGTCAGGCTCGTTATGGACTGGTCTTTTCTTGCTATTTGGATTGGACTGCCATGCCTTGCGGGCTACGTCGCCCACAAGAAGCGGAGGTCGTGGTTCAAGGCGGCGTTCCTTACGATGCTGGTGCCGCCGTTGGGTATCATCGCCGCTTTTCTCGAAAACCCTCATCCAAGCACGGGACAGCCCAGTTACAGGAAAGAAAAGATTCTGTTTGGCTTGCTTCCGATGTGGGTGTCAATTGTTCTGCTAATCGTCGGCGGTTTGATTTCGAAATCTGCCGAATATTGGAGCGTCGCGCCCTGGATTGTTGTCGGCGCGATCCCGGCAAGCGCGGTTGCCTTGGCGCTGGTTGAAGTCGTGTTGCGCGTGCGAAGCTCAGGAAAGACGTGAGTTCGCTCGCCATCGCGCGGGATATCGAAGACCGGCCACGGCGAAATGGAATGCCTGACCAGCCGAGCACTGACGGTTCTGTCCGACTGCCTCGGTGTCCATGACTCCTGCGGAGACCGCGCAGGCGGGGCGATCACCCTGTTCAACCACGCCCTGGTCCTCTACGACCTCGACGAGCCAGAACTTGTCATGGAACAGGCACGTACGGCCTTGCAAGACCTGCGAGCTTTTCGCAGTCCTCACGCGCAGACCGTGCAGGCCCCGCCCAGTGGGCTTCTGGTGTCGGCCTTCTTACCAGGGGCGCGGCGACGTCACCGAGGCCGTGCGCGCGGCATGCGGCTTCGCGTTAGAGGTACTTGGCGTGCGCAGGGTTACCTGTTTGAGCGACGAAGCCAACGCCGCAAGCCGCGCCGTTGCCGAGCGTGCCGGCTTCCTGCTCCAGGACCTGCTGAGCAACGAGCGCGTCGGCCCGGACGGCACACCTCGCACGACCTGCCTGTACGTCCTGGATCGCAGATGAAAGGGTCATCATTGCCGATGCTTCCGCCGACTGGGCCGCCCGCCTCGCCGACCAAGCACGACGGCTAGCTGTCTCCGGTGTGCACGCACCTCGACTGCAAGGTGGGCTGGAACGATGTCGAAAGCACGTGGGACCGCCCGTGCCACGGCAGCCGCCCTCGCAACCGGCGGCGCCGTCGTCGAGGGCTCGGCCGTCGCGCCGCTGAAGCGCAAGTCGCTCCCGGCCTGGACTCGTTCAGCTTCGGTTCACGTCGGGGCGGGCACGATGTGCTCACGACCAACCACCGGATGCTCCATGAAACGCCTTGGCCTTGCCTCCTTGCTGGCAACCGCAGCCCTCGGGATCCACGCCGAACCCTTCATCGACCATGCCCGCGTTCGCAGCGTCGAGCCGCAGTATGAAAGCGTGAACCTTCCCCGCGAGGAGTGCAGCAGGCACTGGGTGAACGAACGGCGCCGTGTCGGGCAGCAGCACGACTATGGCGCTGCCGTGATCGGCGGCGTGGCGGGTGCCCTGCTGGGCAACCAGGTCGGCAAGGGCCATGGCCGGGAAGCCGCGACGGCCGTGGGTGCCGTGGTGGGCGCCATGGCCGGCGACCGCGTGGCGAATCGCGACCGGTGGGAGCAGTACGAAGACGTCCCGCGAGAGGTGACGACGTGCCGCACGGTGAACGAGGTCCAGACCCGCATCGTCGGCTACGAGGTCACGTACGAGTACCGTGGCCAGCACTTCACCACGCTGATGCGCGAGAACCCTGGGCCGAACCTTCGGGTGCGCGTGTCTGTGGATCCGGTTTGACGGTAGTACGATTGCTCGCGCCATGAAGTCGATTCTCAAGCCCGTTTGTGCCTTGCTGATCTTGTCGGCCGCCCCCGCGTGGGCCGACCTCAGCCGGGACGAGGCTGCGGCCGCCGCGCAACGCCTGAGCGAGGGGCGCGTGTTGTCGGTGGAGAAGACCGAATCCGGCCGCCGCCCGGTATGGAGGGTGAAGATCCTCACCTCGCAAGGCGAGGTCAGGGTGATCCTGATCGACGCGGTCAGCGGGCGAGCGCTCTAGGCTGGCTCGCGAGGCGGGTCGGCATGCGCCTGTTGTTGATCGAGGACGATGCCGCGCTTCGGCTCGGCCTGGCCCGCCAGCTCGAAGCGCACGGGTACCGGGTGGATCAGGCGGCGGACGGTGAAGACGGCTTGTTCCAGGCGCGCGAGTATCCGGTCGATCTTGCCATCGTCGACCTGGGACTGCCGAAGCTGAACGGCCTGGCGGTCGTGCAGCGCCTGCGGGCCGACGGTCGGACGATCCCGATCCTCATCCTCACGGCCCGCGGCAGTTGGCAGGACAAGGTGCTCGGGCTGGAAGCCGGCGCCGACGACTACCTGGTCAAGCCTTTCGAATACCCGGAGCTGGCCGCACGCATCAAGGCCTTGCTCCGGCGTTCGCTGAAGGCGACCTCGAATGTGCTCACGCTGGGGCCGATCGCCGTCGACTTCTCAGGCCAGGTCGCCATGCTCGACGGCGAGGCGATGGACCTCACCGCCTATGAGTACCGCCTGCTCGAGTATCTGGTGCGCGAGCGCGCTCGGGTCGTGAGCAAGCAGGAGCTGTCCGACTACCTGTACCCGCACGACGAAGACCGCGACAGCAACGTGCTGGAGGTGCTGATCGGCCGGCTGCGCCGCAAGCTCGACCCGGACGGCACATTGACGCCGATCGAAACGCTGCGCGGACGGGGTTACCGGTTCACTCTCGGATGAGGTTCCACGACTCGATTCGTGCCCGCCTGATCATCGGCGCCACGCTCGTCCTGGTCTCGTTCGTGGCGGGGGCCGGGTTTGCCGTGCAGCGGGCGCATGCGGACAGCGTGCGTGCGGCCCGCTTTGCCCAGTTGCGCAGCACGGTCTATCTGCTGCTGGCAGGAGCCGAGCTCGACGCAGGCGGAACGCTGGTCATGCCCGAGGCCTTCCCCGAGCCCCGCCTGTCGCTGCCGGGCTCCGGCCTTTACGCGAGCATCGTCAACGTCGACCGGCGCGAAGAATGGCAATCGGCGTCCGCCGTGGGCCTGAGTCCGCCCTTTCAACGCAGCGTGGCCGTGGGTCAGTGGCGCCATGAAACGCTCAGGGCAGGAGATCGCGCGTACCTGGCGGTCGGATATGGCGTGAAGTGGGCCGGGCGAGCGCAGGCAGCGCCGTTGGCTCTTTCCGTCCTGGAAGACAAGGCGGAATTCGATCGCGAGGTCGGCGTTTTCGAGCGCACCTTGTGGACCTGGCTGGGCGGGGCCGTCGTGTTGTTGTTGCTGGCGCAGACGGCGCTGCTGGAGTGGGGCTTGTCGCCCTTGCGACGCATAGCGCGCGAGATCCGCCGCATCGAACATGGCGAGCAGGCCGAAGTTGCGGGAAGCTATCCCACGGAAATCGCGACGCTGACGAACAACCTCAACACCTTGATCAGGCAGGAACGCGCACGCCAGACCCGCTACAAGGAGGCGTTGAGCTTTCTCGCCCACAGCCTCAAGACGCCGCTGGCCGTGCTGCGCACCGCGCTCAACGAGCCGGCCCGGTTGCCGGCAACGGTGACCGAGCAGGTGGCGCGCATGGACGACATCGTCCAGCACCAGCTGGGCCGGGCGGCTGCCAGCGGCGCGAGCCACTTTGCGGCCTGCCTGCCCCTTGCGCCGGTCCTGAATCGGATCCGCGATTCCCTTCAGAAGGTCTATGCCGACAAGAGCCTGAACCTGGCCGTCGATTGCCCGTCCGAGCTGAGTTGGCGCATCGATGAAGGCGATGCCTTCGAGATGCTTGGCAACGTCATGGACAACGCAGCGAAGTGGGCGAAGCATCGGGTGGTCGTCACGGCATGGCGTGAGGCGGATCGATTGAACATTCGCGTGGACGACGACGGTCCGGGTTTCAGCGACACGCAATCCATCGTTCGGCTTCATGTGCGCGGCGACGAGCAAGTGCCCGGTCACGGCGTCGGCTTGGCGGTTGTCAACGACCTGGTGGCCAGCCATGAGGGACAGTTGCATCTGACCCGCTCGGACCTGGGCGGTGCGCGACTCGACATCATGCTGCCGGCCGCTTGACCGACTTGCATCCGTTCAGCTTCCGTTCATCGACGGGGACAGAAGATGCGTTCATGCCAACGCAGAAGGAGTCTGTCATGAGCAAGAGCAGGTGGTTCGTCGCAAGCGCGCTGGTCCTGGCCGGCGTGCTCGGAGCCGGTGTCGCGCGGGCCAACCATGGCGGCGACGTGCAGTGGTCGGTGACGGTCGGCACCCCGGTCGGCGTGCCGGTCTATACCCAGCCCGCACCGGTCTATGCCTATCCTGCGCCGGTCTACACGCAGCCGGCGCCGGTGTACATGCAGCCCTATCCCTCGTACCGTGGCAGTGACCCGTACGACAGGCCGCATCGTCATCATCGGCACTACCGCGAGCCGACGCACTGGGACCACGACGGAGACGGTATCCCGAACCGCCGGGACCGCCTGTACAACCCGCGCTGGGACGTTGACGGCGACGGGATCCCGAACCGACACGACCGGGATCGCGACGGCGACGGCATTCCGAACTGGCAAGATCGTCACGACAACGGGTACTGGCGCCGCTGATACCTGCACAGAGACTGTTCACGTTCAGTTCTGCGCTCGCGCCGAGCACCTGGCATCCCCCCGATGAATCCAACGTCCGTTCTCGAGCAAATCCTCCAGGAGCTGCGGTCCGCACATGGCGCGCATACCGTATTCCTCTACGGCTCGCGTGCAGACGACTCGGCAGGTCCCGATAGCGACTACGACATCGCGGCCTTCGCGCCGGTCACCGAGACGGTACGCATCGCGCGGCGGGACGCCGGCACGTACCTGGACATCTTCGTCTACTCCGAAGCGCTGCTGTCGGCACCGAGCGAGGCGATGATGAAGCTGCGCGGCAGCCGCGTTCTCATTCAGCGAGCGACCCAGGGCAATGACTTTCTGCGGGGGCTCGACGACATCTTCCGCGAAGGCCCGGCTGCGCTGCCTGCGAATGAGATCGCCGCCCGCCGAGTCTGGGCCCATAAGATGCTTGCGCGCATGCAGCGTTCGGACCCGGAAGGGAACTACAGGCGCGCCTGGCTGCTGCAGGCGCTGCTCGAGGACTACTTTCACCTACGCGCCGCCTGGTATGAAGGGCCGAAGAAGGCCCTGCGTTGGCTCGCACAGTTCGAGCCGGCGGCCTATGAGGCGTTTCGCGCGGCATTGGAGCCCGGCGCACGCCAAGAGACAATCGCCGCGCTCGTCGAGCGAGTCGTCGGACTGTCGGTTCCGAAAACTCCGCCTCGCCGAGGCAGCAATGCGCACGAAGCGCTTGAGGTCATTCGCCCTCGGCAAGAGCCGGCACCCGTGCGATGGAATCGCGTCCAATCCAGCGGTCGAAGGCGAAGGTCAGAGGAGAGCGTCGAGGAGCGGTCTTGCGCTTGTTGGCAGCGATGGCGCTGCCCGCCTGCCAGGCGGCTCGACACTACCTCCCTGCGCGCTTGCTCAGCAGCTCCCAGATGCGACCCACCGTGGGATGGTCGCTTTCGGCCGAGCGGTGGAGGCGGATCTCGAGCGTACAGGTCCAGGGCGGCGGGCCGGCCGCGACGAGCCGCCCTTCGGCAACATCGCGGCCAGCGCAGCTCTCGGGCAGCCACCCCAAGCCGTGCCCTTCGGCGATCATGGCCCTGAGGGCCTCCGCCATGTGGGTGTCGAAGGAGCGCTCGAAGTAGCAGCGTTCGCCGGCGTTGAGCAGGATCATCTCCACCACGTGGCCCAGGTAGGTGCCGGACGAATAGGAAAGAAACGGCAGGACCGCTTCAGGCCGGCCGGGCAACCTGTACTTGGGCCGGCCATCCTTGCGGGGAGCCGTGAAGGGCCGCATCTGTTCGGTGGCCAGAGGCAGGTGGGGAAAACGGCTGGCGTCGAGCAGAACCGGCAACTGGGGATGGTGGTAGACGATCAGCAGGTCGGTCGCCCCTTCCATCAACGCTCTGGCGCCCTCCGGCACATTGACTGCGTTCACGTGCGCGACCACGTTGCCGAGGGCTTCTTTCAGGCGGCTCAGCCACTGCGGGAAGAAGGTCAGGGACAGGGTGTGGGCCACCGAAAAGCGCACGACGTCATCGCTTCCCGGGGACTGACCGCGTAGCACGGTGCGCATTTCGTAGGTCCGCTGCAGCAGGTCCGCGGCGAAGCCGCGGAAGATGCGGCCCGCCGGCGTCAGCTGGACGCCCTGGACACGGCGGTCGATCAGTTCGACCCCGAGCCAATCCTCGAGAGCCTGGATATGGCGGCTGAAGGTCGGCTGCGAGACGTTGCGGCGTTGGGCCGCGCGCGAGAACGCCCGGGCGTCCGTGAGCGCAAGGAAGTCTTCCACCCACCGAATCTGCATGGCAGAACCTCGTGCCATCCGCTTTTCATGGGCATGTTATGCGATTTTTGAATCGAGTGGCCGGGAATCGGGAGTCGGCTCCTAGCATCCGCCCCCATCGAGAGCACCGACTCGTCTCACCTGGAAGACCGACATGTCCCTGAACACCGAACGCATCGAACACGACCTCCTGGGCGACCGCAGCGTGCCCGCGCACGCCTACTACGGGGTGCATACGCTGCGCGCCGTCGAGAACTTTCCGATCACCGACACCCCGATCTCGATCTACCCGGAGCTGGTGCGCGCCCTCGCCGCCATCAAGCAGGCCGCCGCCGTCACGAACCGGAAGCTGGGGCTGCTCGACGGGGAACGGGCCGAAGCGATCGTCGCGGCATGCATGGAGATCCGCGCCGGCAAGCTGCACGAGCAGTTCGTGGTGGACGTCATCCAGGGAGGCGCAGGCACTTCCACCAACATGAACGCCAACGAGGTGATCGCGAACCGCGCGTTGGAGCTGATGGGACACGACAAGGGCGACTATGCCCGGCTGCATCCCAACGAGCACGTCAACATGAGCCAGAGCACCAACGACGTGTATCCGACGGCGCTCAAGCTCGCGGGCTACACCGGCATCTTCCAGCTGGTCGACGCCATGGAGACCCTGCGCCGCGCCTTCCATGCCAAGGCGGTGGAGTTCGCCGACGTGCTGAAGATGGGGCGCACCCAGTTGCAGGACGCGGTGCCCATGACCGTCGGCCAGGAGTTCTCCACGTACGAGGTGATGCTCGGGGAGGACATCGAACGGCTCAAGGAGGCGGCCCTGCTGATTCGCGAGATCAACCTCGGCGCGACGGCCATCGGCACGGGCATCAACGCCCATCCCGACTACGCCGGCCAGGTCTGCCGTGACTTGGCCGAGATCACCGGGATTCCCGTGCTGACGGCTCCCAACCTCATCGAGGCGACACAGGACTGCGGCAGCTTCGTGCAGGTCTCCGGCGTGCTGAAGCGGGTGGCCGTCAAGCTGTCCAAGGTGTGCAACGACCTGCGCCTGCTCTCGTCGGGGCCGCGTGCGGGCCTGGGCGAGATCAACCTGCCGCCCATGCAGGCCGGCTCGTCGATCATGCCGGGCAAGGTGAATCCGGTGATCCCGGAGGTCGTGAACCAGATCGCCTTCGAGGTCATCGGCAACGACATGACGATCAGCTTCGCGGCCGAGGCCGGGCAACTCCAGCTCAATGCATTCGAGCCCATCATCGCCCACAGCCTGTTCAAGAGCGTCACCCACCTGCGCGCGGGCTGCCTGACGCTGGCGCAGCGCTGCGTCAAGGGCATCACGGTCAACCGCGAGACGCTGCGCCACAGCGTCGAGAACTCGATCGGCCTGGTCACCGCCCTCAACCCCTACATCGGCTACGCCAACGCGACCCAGATCGCTCGGGAAGCGCTGGCTGGCGGCGACAGCGTCTACGGCCTCGTTCTGAGCAAGCGGCTCCTGACCAGGGAGCAGCTCGACCAGATCCTGAAGCCGGAAGTCCTCACTCGACCGCGCGCCCTGGTCGAACTGCGGTAACGCCACAACAAGCTCGGAAAAGAACCCCATCACCGCCCGAGGCGGATGGTGGCTCGTGGACAGCCAGGGCCTCGAAGCGACCGCCCGTCACACCGTCTGGACGGGTCCAGAGGCAAGGAGACATCTCTTGAAACTCAACAAACTCACCACGTGGATCTTGATCGCGCTGGTTGCGGGAATCGCTGCCGGCTACCTGTGCAATACGCTGGCCCCCAGCCCGGCGGCGGCCAGGGAGATCGCCGGCTATTTCTCGGCCGTCACCGACATCTTCCTGCGCCTGGTGAAGATGATCATCGCGCCGCTCGTGTTCGCCACGCTCGTGGCCGGCATCGCCAGCATGGGCAACGCCCAGAGCGTGGGACGCATCGGCGCCAAGGCGATCGGCTGGTTCGTCACGGCGTCGTTCGTGTCGCTGGCTCTCGGACTGCTTTGGGCCAACGTGCTGCAACCCGGTCACAGCCTCAGCCTGCCGTTGCCCGAGGCCGGCGCAGCCACCCACCTGAAGACGACCTCGCTGAACGTCAAGGACTTCATCGTCAACGTCTTTCCGAAGAGCATCTTCGAGGCGATGTCCGGCAACTCGGTGCTGCAGATCGTCGTGTTCGCGCTGTTCTTCGGCTTCGCCCTCTGCACCGTGAAGAGCCAGACGGGCGGCCGGGCCATGATCTCCTCCATCGAGGAACTCGTGCACGTGATGATCAAGATCACCGATTACGTCATGCTCTTCGCGCCGCTGGGCGTCTTCGCCGCCGTGGCCGCGACGATCACGGTGCAAGGCCTGGGCGTGCTGAGGACCTACGCGACCTTCATCGCAAGCTTCTACTTCGGGCTGGCGACCTTGTGGCTGGTGCTGATCGCCGCCGGCTACTTCTTCCTGAACAAGCGCGTGTTCACGCTTCTGGGCCTGGTCAGGGAGCCCACGATGATCGCCTTCTCCACGGCCAGCAGCGAAGCGGCGTACCCGAAGACGATGGAGCAGCTCGAGAAGTTCGGTGTCAAGGACGAGGTGACCGGTTTCGTGCTGCCGCTCGGCTACGCCTTCAATCTCGACGGCTCCATGATGTACCAGGCCTTCGCGATCCTCTTCATCGCGCAGGTGTACGGGGTGGAGATGTCCCTGGCCACACAGCTGTCGATGCTGCTGGTGCTGATGGTGAGCAGCAAGGGCATGGCCGGCGTGTCCCGGGCGTCCCTGGTGGTGGTCGCCGCCACGCTGCCGATGTTCGGACTGCCCGAGGCCGCGCTGCTGCTGGTCATGGGGATCGACGTCTTCCTCGACATGGGTCGCACCGCCACCAACGTCATCGGCAACAGCATCGCCACCGCGGTGGTCGCGAAGTGGGAGGGCAAGCTCGGCGAGTCGGTGGCCGACAGCGACGAGGTGGTCGACATGCTTCCGCAGGGCATGGCGACGGCGCCGAGAGCCGCGGCATAGCCGCAGGAAAGAGACACCGGAATCGAGGATCGTCCGGCGCGGGCGTCGAGTCCGGTGTCCTCGTCCACACGCTCAGGAGAAGTGTTCGTGCCAGCAAGAAACATCCCGTGCCGGTTGGGCATCGTCGGCGGCCTCGGCTCCCTTGGGGCGGCCGACCTCTTCTTCAAGCTGGTGCAGGCCTTGCCGTGCGGAACTGCAGACGAGCAGGCCGAACTCATCTTCGAGCAGCATCCTTTCCGCGAAGGCGCGCGGCCCGGGGACGCATCGGCATCGCAGAACGGGCGAAAGCTCCATGTCTTCGACATGATCCGCGCGTTCGAGTCCCGCGTCGATGCGGTCGTCCTGCCGTGCTTTATCAGTCATACCTTCATCGACGAGCTCAAGGGCGAGGTCCGGCTGCCCATCATCGACCTCATGGAGGCTCTGCGCAGCGATGTCGCCCGCCGGCATCCCGGGGTCAGGCGCCTGGGCATCGTGACGTCCGACTACGTGCGCGGCAACGGACTGTTCGAGCGCTACTTGCCTGCGGGCACGTGGGAACTGCTGTATCCCCGCGGCGATCTCCAGGAAAAGTGCGTGATGGCCGCCATCTATGGGCCCCAGGGCATCAAGACGGGGCATCTGCAGGGCGACTCCGTCGAACTTCTGGCCCGGGCCTGTCGCGATCTGCTGGACCAAGGCGCGGAGCTGATCGTGCCGGGTTTCGCGGAGATTCCGGTGATCATCGACGCCCTGCGCGGCCGCGGCATTCCCATTCTCGATGCCAACCGGATCTATGCCAGCCATGCCGTCTCCCACCCTGCCCTGCAGGCGGCCCGGCCCTTCAAGGTCGGCGTGGTCGGCGGTGTCGGCCCGGCGGCGACCGTGGACTTCCTGGCCAAGATCGTTCGGAATACCCCGGCCGGGCGGGACCAGGAGCACTTGAAAGTGGTCGTCGAGCAGAATCCGCAGATTCCCGATCGCACCGACAACCTGCTGCACGCGGGCGCCGATCCCACCATCGCACTCTATTCGACTTGCAAGCGGCTCGAAGCGTGCGACGCCGACGTCATCGCGATTCCGTGCAACACGGCGCACGCGTTCGTCGAACGCATCCAGCCCTATCTCTCCATTCCCATCGTCGACATGCTGTTCGAGACGGTGGAGCACATCAGGAGTCGCTTCCCCGATCGCCGACGCATCGGGCTGCTGGCGACGAGCGGGACAGTGGGCAGCCGCGTCTACCACGATGCAGCAGCCAGGAACGGGCTCGAACTTCTGGTGCCGGACGACGAGAGCCAGCGCCTGGTGACGGCGGCAATCTACGGGCCGCGTGGAGTCAAGGCGGGCTTCACGAACGGGCCATGCCGAGAGGAGTTGCTCAGCGCCCTCGAAGCGCTGGTCGAGCGTGGTGCCGAGGTCATCATTCTGGGTTGCACGGAACTGCCCCTGCTGCTGCAGCAGAGCGATGACTTCCCCGTTGGGGGTCGGACGGTCGCCATTGTCGACCCCACTGACATCCTTGCGCGCAAATGCATTGATTTGGGCAAGCCAGCCGCCGGCCAGGAAAGCCTGGCGGCCGGGATGGAATGGACTCGTGCGGCGCTCAATGGCGCACCGGCACGATGCTGAAGCGTGCCACGTCGTTCGAGCGCGCGAGCTCCTGCGCCAGCAGCGCGGGCGACGTCGAGCGCGAGCGATCGAGCGCCACCACGCTGAAGCGCCAGAGCGGCTGGCTGTCGCCGAAGGTGATGCTGAAGCTCTGGCGCAGCACGCGATAGCCGTGCGCCAGCGCCACGTTCACCATGTCCTCGAACGCGGGGGCGGCGTCCTGGTGGAACGTGAGGCAGACGTCGAAGGCGGCGCGGCCCGGCAGCTTGCGCTCGATCTCGTGTACCAGGGTCATGGAGAGCATGCTCAGGAGTGCGAGGAGCAGCGCCGCCGCGTACAGCCCCACGCCGAGCAGCACGCCCGTGGCTGCCGCCGCCCACAGCGAGGCCGCCGTCGTGAGGCCGCTGACGCTCAGGCCGTCCTTGACGATCACGCCGGCACAGAGGAAGCCGATGCCGCTCACCACGCCCTGCACCACCCGCGTCGGGTCGGCGCTCACCTGGCCGGCCGTGCCCGCGAACCAGAGCGGCGCATAGCCGACGAACACGGTCAGCGCCGTCGAGGCCATGCAGACCAGGCCGTAGGTGCGCATGCCCGCGGCGCGCCCGTTGTACGACCGTTCGTAGCCGACCAGCATGCCGAGCAGCAGCGCACCGACGAGGTTGAGGCCGATGAAGGCGTTGGCGGCGAGGAAGTCGCCGCTCCAGTAGCGCGCGAGGTCGCTGGCGGCGATCATGCGACGCCCGCCGGCTCACGGGCTTCGACCAGCCGCAGCACGCGCTCGATCAGCCGGGGATCGTGGTGCGAAGCCGCCTCGCGACGCAGGTAGCGCCGGGCGACATCGCCGACCAGCAGGTCCAGGACGAGCTGCGCGAGCTCGGCCCCGGAGATGTCGGCCCTCACCGCACCGCAGGCCGCATGGGCCTGAAGCGTCGACCCCAGGCGCTCGGCGAGCCGCCGCCAGCCCTCGTCGGTCAGGTCGCCCTGCGTCGCCAGCCGGTAGTGCAGGCGCCGGGGCCATTGCTGGCACAGCTCGGCGCGCACCTGCTCCAGCAGCGCACGCAGGTCGGCGACCCCACCGGTGCAGTCTGCCGCGCCGGACCCGGGGTCCGGATCGAGCATGGCGCGCCGGAACAGCTCGCGCTTCGCGCCGAAGCGCAGCGCGATCGCCCCCCAGGTGAGGCCGACGGCCGCCGCGATCTCCTTGGTGCGCGCGGCATAGCCGCGCTCCAGGAAAACCGCACGGGCGCGCCCCACGATCTCGTCGTCGGTGAAGGTGAGGTGGCGGGCCATCCCGTCCGGTCACGCGATGGCCATGGTCCGCACGTCGCGCGCGACGTCCAGCGTCGCCTCGGTGGCGGCCAGGACCTGCTCCACGCTCACGCCCGGCGCCGTCTCGAGCAGCCGAAGCCGGCCGTCCTGCTGCGCGATCACGGCCAGCTCGGTGACGATCAGGTCCACGGGGCGCGCCGAGGTCAGGGGCAGGTTGCAGCGCGCCACGAGCTTGGGCTGGCCGCGGGCGGTGTGCTGCATCGCCACCACCACCTTGCGCGCGCCCGTCACCAGGTCCATGGCGCCGCCCATGCCGGGCACCATCCTGCCGGGGATCATCCAGTTGGCGAGCAAGCCGCGCGCATCCACCTGCAGGCCGCCGAGCACGGTCATGTCGACGTGGCCGCCGCGGATCAGGCCGAACGACATCGCGCTGTCGAAGGTGCAGGCGCCCGGGATGGCGGTGACCGGGCGGCCGCCCGCGTCGGTGAGCCGCGCCTGCTCGGCCGCGTGCTCCGGCAGCGGCCCCGTGCCGATGAGACCGTTCTCGGACTGGAAGTACACCTGCATGCCCGCCGGCACGAAGCCGGCGACGAGGGTCGGGATGCCGATGCCGAGGTTGACCAGCATGCCGTCGCGCAGCTCCAGCGCGATGCGGCGCGCGATGAGATTCAATGGATCCATGCTCATTCCCTTCCCACGAGGTGGTCGACCAGCACGGCCGGCGTCATGACGTGGTCGGGCGGGATCACGCCGACGGGCACGATCTGCTCGACGTCGGCGATGACGGTCGCACCGGCCATCGCGATGACCGGGTTGAAGTTGCGCGCGGTGAGCGCGTAGACCAGGTTGCCCAGGTAGTCCGCCGCGAACGCCTGCACCAGGGCGAAGTCCGCCTTCAGGGCCGTCTCCAGCAGCCAGGGTCGGCCCTCGATCTCGATCCTGCGCTTGCCTTCCTCGACGATCGTGCCCACGCCCGTGGGCGTCAGCACGCCGCCGAGCCCGTGGCCGCCGGCGCGGATGCGCTCGATCAGCGTGCCCTGCGGCACGAGCTCGACCTGCAGCCGGCCGGCGATCATCTGCTGCTGCGTCTCGGGGTTGAGGCCGATGTGGCTGGCCACGACCTTGCGCAGCGCGCCGGCCGAGACCAGCTTGCCGATGCCGCGGCCCGGCAGGGCCGTGTCGTTGGCGATCACGGTCAGGTCGCGCCGGCCCTGCCGCACCAGCTCGTCGATCACGCGCTCCGGCGAACCCACGCCCATGAACCCGCCGATCATCAGGGTCGCGCCGTCGCCGATCAGGCCGACCGCCTCGCGTGCGGTTGTCGTCTTCATTTGCCTTCCTCCTTTCGGTCAGGCGGCGGGCACCGGCTCGGCGGCCACGTGCGCGTCACCGGCGCCTTGCGGGCGCCGCACCTTGAACCAGGCCGCGTACAGGGCCGGCACGAAGAAGATCGTGAGCAGCGTGGCGATCGTGAGGCCGCCCATGATGGCGATCGCCATCGGGCCCCAGAACACGCTGCGCGTGAGCGGGAGCATGGCCAGCACGGTGGCCGCGGCGGTCAGCACCACCGGGCGCGTCCGGTGCACGGCCGCTTCCACCACCGCGCGCCAGGGGTCGCTGCCCTGGTCCATCTCGGTCTGCACCTGGTCGATCAGGATCACCGAGTTGCGCATGATCATTCCGCCGAGGGCGATGATGCCGAGGATGGCGACGAAGCCGAGCGGCGCGCTCGTCATGAGCAGCGCGGCCACCACGCCGATCAGGCCCAGCGGCGCGGTGAGGAACACCATCCACATGCGCGAGAAGCTCTGCAGCTGCAGCATCAGGATCAGCAGGATGGTGAGCACCATCACCGGGGCCACCGCCGCGAGTGCGGTGTTGGCCTTGCCGCTTTCCTCCACGGCGCCGCCCACGTCGATGCGGTAACCCGGCGGCAGCGTCGCCTCGATGTCCTTCAGCAGCGGCCGGATGGACTGCGTGACCGACACGCCCTGCTCGCCGTCCTTGACGTCGGCGCGCACCGTGATCGCCATGTCGCGGTTGCGCCGCCACAGCACCGGCTCCTCCAGCTCATGCTTGACGCGCGCCACCTGCGACAGCGGCACCACGGTCCCCTGGCGGGTGAAGAGGTTCACGTCCTTCAGCGTGTCGAGATCGAGCCGCTCGGAAGGCACCGCGCGCGCCACGATGTCGACCAGGTTCTCGCGCTCGCGCAGCTGCGACAGCGGCGCGCCGGTCATCACCGTCTGCGCGACCAGCGACACGTCGGCCGGCGTCAGGCCCAGCGCGCGTGCCTTGTCCTGGTCGAGCTCCACGCGCAGCGTGCGCACCGGGTCGAACCAGTCGAGCTGCACGTCGCGCACGGCCGGGCTGGACGCCACCACCTTCTCCACCTCGCGGGCGATCGAGCGCACCTTCTGCGTGTCGGGACCGACCACGCGGAACTGCACCGGGAACCCCACCGGGGGACCCATCTCGAGCCGCGTGACGCGCACCCACGCCTGCGGGAAATCGTTGGGGGCGGAGGCCATCAGCCGCGAGCGCACCCGCTCGCGCGCTTGCATGTCCTGGGTCATCACCACGAACTGCGCGTAGCCGGCGTTGGGCAGTTCCGGCGACAGCGCGAGGTAGAAGCGCGGCCCCCCGGCCCCGGTGTAGGCGGTGAAGAAGCGGATGTCCTCGTCCTTCTTCAGCACCGCTTCCATGTGCCTCACCTGCTCCTCGGTCGCCTTGAAGGACGCGCCTTCCTTCAGCCGCAACTCCACGATCAGCTCCGGGCGCGAACTGTTCGGGAAGAACTGCTGCGGCACGTAGCGCATGCCGTAAAGCGCCACGGCCAGCGCCGCCACCGTCACGCCGATCACCAGCCAGCGGCGTTGCAGCGCCAGGTCGATCGCGCGGCGCAGCTTCTGGTAGAAGGGCGTGCCGTAGGGGTCGCGGCCGTGGTGGTGCTTGCCGAAGTCCTTGGGCAGCAGCTTCACCGCGAGATAGGGCGTGAAGATGCCCGAGACCACCCACGAGAACAGCACCGCGATGCCCACGATCCAGAAGATGCCGCCGGCGTACTCGGCGGTCACGGACTTGGCGAAGCCGATCGGCATGAAGCCCGCCACCGTGATGAGCGCACCGGTGAGGCGCGGCATGGCGGTGGCGGAATAGGAGTAGGCGGCGGCCTTGAGGCGGTCCCAGCCTTCCTCCATCTTCACCACCATCATCTCGACGGAGATGATGGAGTCGTCGACCAGCAGGCCGAGCGCAATGATCAGCGAGCCGAGCGAGACGCGTTCCAGGTTCCAGCCCATGGCCAGCATGACGATGGCCACCACGCCCAGCACGAGCGGCACCGAGAGCGCCACGATGATGCCGGTGCGCAGGCCCAGGCTCAGCAGGCTCACCGCCAGCACGATCGCGAGCGCCTCCAGCAGCGAGCGCTCGAACTCCCACACCGAGTCCTTCACGGTGGTGGGCTGGTCGGCGACGCGCTCGAGCTCCACGCCGTGCGGCAGCTCGGCCTGGACCTTCGCGACGGCCTGCTCGACGGCCTCGCCCAGCGTGACGATGTTGCCGTCGTCGGTCATGGAGATGCCCAGCATGAGCACCTGCTGGCCGTTGTGCCGCACGGTGAAGATCGGCGGATCCTCGTAGCCGCGCGTGATCGTGGTGAAGTCGCCCAGCTTGATCTGGCGCCCCCCCGCCGCGATGGGGACGGTGCGGATGTCGTCCAGGGTCTTGAACTGGCCGCTCACGCGCACGAAGACGCGGTCGCCCCGGGTGTCCACGAGGCCGCTGGCCTGCACGTCGTTCTGCGCGCGCAGGCTGTCGGCGATCTGCACGGGCGTGATGCCCAGCGCCGCCAGCCGCTGGTGCGAGAACTCCACGTAGACGCGCTGCTGCTGCTTGCCGTACACCTCGACCTTCTTGACCATTGGCACCTTGAGCAGCCGCCGCTTGATGTCCTCCGTGAGGTCGGACAGCTCGGCGTGGCCGATGCCGTCGCCCTTCACGGCGTACAGCAGCCCGAACACGTCGCCGAACTCGTCGTTGAAGATCGGGCCGATCACGCCGTCGGGCAGCTCCAGCTCGAGGTCGGAGAACTTCTTGCGCGCCTGGTACCAGGCCTCGCGCTGGTCCTTCTTCGACGTGCTGCCCTGCACCGTGATGGTCATGCCGCCGTAGCCCTGGCGGGCATACGTCACGACCTTCTCGAAGTGGTCGAGCTGCTCGAACTTCTTCTCGATGCGGTTGAGGACTTCGTCCTGGATCTGCTGCGCGGTCGCGCCGGGCCAGATCACCGTCGCCGTCATCGACGGCACGGAGAAGTTCGGGTCCTCGAGCTGGCCGAGCTTGCCGAAGCCCAGCACGCCGGCGACCGAGATGACGAGGATGAGGAACAGCACCACGGCGCGGTGGCCGAGGGCCCATTCGGTGAGGTTGAACGACTTCATTGCGCGGCCTGCTTGATGTCCGCGGGACGGGCGGCATCGGAGACCGCGACATGCAGGCCGGGCGCCATCTTCTGCACGCCCGCGGTGACGACGAGCGTTCCGGCGGGCAGACCCGACACCAGCGCCTCGTCGTTGCGGTAGCCGTGCACGGCCACGGGGACGAGTTCCACGCTCGGCGACGCCTCGGCGGCCGCGGCGCGCCGCACCGCCCAGAGCGCGGGCTGGCCGTTGCTCTGCGTGATCGCGGCCGCAGGGATCGCGGCCACCGTCGCCTGCGCGGCCGGCCGCTCGACGACGAGCGTGGCGGTCGCGCCCAGGGGCAGCCGCCGCGGCGCCACCGGCTTCAGGCGGGCCCGGAAGGTGCGCGTCTGCGGCACCGCCTGCGGCGACATCTCGCGCAGCGCCACCTCGAACATTTCACCCGGCGCGCTCGCGAGCGACGCCTTGAACTTCGCGCTGCCGAACGCGGCGAGGTGGTCTTCCGGCACGTCCACGACGATCTCCGGCTCGCCCTCGGCGGCGATCGACACGATCGGCAGCCCTTCGGCGACGACCTGGCCGACCTCGAACTTCACCGACGCCACGACCCCGCTGCGCGAGGCGCGCAGCACGGTGTACTTCAGCCGGTTGCGCGCGAGTTCCAGCTTCCTCGCTTCCGCCTCGGCCGTCGCCCCGGCCGTGGCGGCACCGCTCTCGGCCTTCTCGTCGTCGGCGTCGCTCACCGAGCCATCGACCCTGAGCGCACCGAGCCGCTGGCGGTCCGATTCGGCCTGGCGCGCCTGCGTGATCGCCGCGGCGAGCTGCTGCTGGGCGGCCTCCGCCGCGAGCCGGTAGTCGGTGTCGTCGAGGACGGCGAGCACGTCGCCCTCGCGCACGATCTGGCCGACGTCCACCTTGCGCTGGACGACCTTGCCGCCGACGCGGAACGCCTGGTCGGCTTCGTGCCGAGCGTGGACGGTGCCGACGTAGCGGTTCGCCTCTCTCGCGGCGTCGTAGCGGATCTCGGCGGTGCGCACCGGCCGCAAGGCCTCGGGAGGCGGCGGGTTCGGGGTGCAAGCGGCAAGCAGCGCCGCCAGGGGAACGGCGAGCAGCGCCGCGGAGTGTGAGGTGTGCAAGAGAAGCTCCTCGTCGCGATGGATGAGTTTCAGGATTGGGGGGAAGGGGCGTTGCCGCCCGCAGCGGCCTTCGGCTCGAAGGCTTGCCAGCCGCCGCCCAGCGCCTTGAACAGGCGCACGCTGTCGAGCAGCAGCTGCGTCTGGCTGTCGTTGGCGCCGAGCCGCACCGTGAGGCGCACGCGCTGCGCGTCGAGCAGCGGCAGCAGGTCGATCTGGCCGCGGTCGTAGAGCGACTGCGCGCGGCCCAGGGCCGCGTCGGCCGACGCCGCGGCGTTTCGCAGGTCGGCCGCGCGGCGGCGCTCGTCTCCGAGCGCGACCAGCGCGTTCTCGACGTCCTCGAGGGCGCGCACGATGCCGTCCTCGTAGCGCATCACGGCTTCGGACTGCGCGCTCTCGGCGACCTCGTTGAGGCTGCGCGTGCGCCCGGCGTTGAACAGCGGCATCGCGAGCAGGCCCGACACGTTGCGGAAGTGCGCGCTGCCGATGTCGATGCCGTTCAGCTCCAGGTTCTGGCGGCCGAACATCGCGCCCAGGAACAGGCGCGGGAACCACTCGGCGTGCGCCTGCTGGCGGCGCGCGTTGGCGGCGTCGAGCTGCGACTTGAGCGCGAGCAGGTCCGGGCGGCGCTCCAGCAGGGTGGCCGGCTGACCCGCGCGGGCCGGCGGCACGACGGGCTCGGCGGCGAAGGGCACGATGCCCGCCGCGTGGACCGGCTGGTCGCCCACCAGCACCGCGATGCGATGGCGCGAGACGGCCGCGAGAGTCTCCAGCGGCGGGATGGCGGCGCGCGCGCGCGACGCCTCGGTGGCGGCGCGCTCGACATCGAAGGCCGTCGCCAGGCCCGCGCGCTGGCGCGCCGTGACCAGGCGCAGCGTCTCGTCCTGCGCGGCGGAGATGGCGCGCACGGTCTCGAGCTGGCGCAGGGCGCCCTGCAGCGTGAAGTAGTGGGTCGCGACGTCGCTCACCACGAGCAGGCGCACGCCGCGCGCGCCGTGCTCCGCCGCGAGGGCTTCGGCGGCGGCCGCCGTGGCGCCCGCGCGCAAGCGGCCGGAGAGGTCGAGCTCCCAGGAGACGTCGAGGCCGGCGCTGGCGCGCCGGATGTCGGGCATGTTCTGCTTCACCACGTCGTCATGGCCCGTCTTGCCATCGAGTGCGCCGGCATTCAGGCCGATGCTGGGAAAAAGCGCCGAGCGGCTGATCGTCTCGCCCGCACGGGCCGCGCGCACGCGCTGGACGGCCATGCGGATGTCGCGGCTCTCGCGCGCGGCCCGGCGCACCAGGCCCGAAAGCACCGGGTCGCCGTAGCTTTCCCACCAGGCGAGCCCGGGCTCGTCCTGCGCGTCGGCGGGGGAGGCGAAGCGGGCCGGGACGTCGACCGAGGGATGGGCGTTGGGCGTGGCACAGCCGGCCAGTCCCATCGCGATGGCGATCGCGATGGAGGCCGCCAGGGGCATCGCAGCAAGGCGTGAAGGGGGGTCCTGCATGGTGGCGGTGGTCATGGGATTTCGATGGAAGGAAGCGTAAGAGCAGCTGCGCAGGGAGTCGTCAGCGAAGCGTCGCCGTTCGGTCGGACCCGTGGCGACGGCCCGCGTCCTCACGCCGGCGGCCAATCGGCGGCGAGCTCCGGGAACGACTTCGCCAGGCGCGCGACCACGTACGACTCGATCGCCGCGGTGTGGGGCTGGCCCATCTCCTCGGCCGACTTCGCGCGCACGGCGAAGTGCAGCATCAGCAGGTCGCGCAGCTTCGCGAAGGCCAACGGGTTGTCCGTGCCGCACACCGCGGGGTCGCGCTGCAGGACCCGTTCGACGACGCCGCGCTGCAGCAGCCGCACGCGGCACATCCCCGCGAGCCGGGCGAGCTCGCGGTCGATGTCCTCGAGGTTGTCGGCGATGCGCCCCATGCGGTAACGGTCGCGCCGGGTGTTCATGCGCTTCCTCCCGCCGGCGGCTCGCCGGCAGTCGACCGGAGATCGCGCGCGATCGACTCGAGCAGCTCGTCGCCGCAGGCGAACTCCCGCTGCTCGCCGGTGACCAGGTTCTCCAGGCGGCCCGCCAGTGCGTCGGGCTTCGCGTCGCTGCGCACCTTCAGCACGTAGGAACGCCGGTTCGGGTATTTCGATTCGGGTTGGAATGGCATCGTGGTTCTCCCGGGGAAGGCTCAGGGATGGAGGCCGCGCGCTTCGCAGACGAGGGCCCGGGCGTGGGAAGCCGCCACCCATTCCTCGCGCGTCGGCTCCACCGCCACCCGCACGCGGCTGCGCGCGCTGGAAATCGTGGCCGCGTGGGCCTGGTTGGCGTCGCGATCGAGCTCGACCCCGAGCCAGCCGAGCGCGTCGCAGATGCGCTCGCGCAGCACCGCGCTGTGCTCCCCGACCCCCGCGGTGAAGGCCAGCATGTCGAGCCCGCCGAGGACGGCGGCGAGCGCGCCGATCTCGCGCACGATGCGCCGCACGTAGAGCGCCAGCGCGTCGCGCGCCCGGGCATCGCCCGGCTCGACGGCCAGCAGGTCCTTCGGGCTCGGGGAGGAGCCGGAGACACCGAGCAGGCCCGACTCGCGGTACAGCAGCCGCGCGAGCTGCTCCCCGTCCATCTTCTCCACCTGCAGCAGGTGCAGCAGCACGCCGGGGTCGAGCGCGCCGCTGCGCGTGCCCATCATCAGCCCGTCGAGCGCCGAGAAGCCCATGGTCGTCGCCACGCTGCGCAGCCCCTGCATGGCGCACAGGCTCGCGCCGCTGCCGAGATGCGCCACGAGGGTCCGTCCCGCCGCCGCCTCGCCGTGACGTTCGCGCAGCGCGATCGACATGTATTCGTAGGACAGCCCGTGGAAGCCGTAGCGCCGGATGCCGCGCTCGCCGAACGCACGCGGCAGCGGCAGCGTCTGCTCCACCGGCGGCAGCGTGCGGTGGAACGCCGTGTCGAAGCACGCCACCTGCGGCAGTTCCGGCGCCTCGTCGAGCAGGATGCCGATCGCCTCCAGCGCGAAAGGCTGGTGCAGCGGCGCGAGCGGGATATAGCCCCGCAGTTCCTCCAGCACCGCACGGTCCACGCGCGCGGGGGCCGTGTACGTGCTGCCGCCGTGCACGACGCGATGCGCGACCGCCGCGGGCAGCCGCCCGCCCATGCGCGACTCGACCCAGGCCCGCACCCACTGCAGCGCGTGCGGGTAGGGCTGCCCGCGATCGCCCATGGGAAGCGTCACGGGCGCGGCGCCGTTCTCGACCAGCCGCACTTGCGCGCTGCCGATGCCTTCGACCTGGCCGAACCACCGCGGCTCGCGCGGCAGCGGGTCCTGCTCGGCCTCGAACAGGGCGAACTTGATGCTCGAGGATCCGCAGTTGAGGACCAGGATCGGGTCGCCGGCCGTCTCGCGCCGGGCGTCGCCGGCGCCCGGGGCCTTTCGTTGCAGGACCGCGCTCACGGCTGCCGCTCCAGTACGCCGGCTGCAGCGGTCGTCGCCGCCGGTGCCGGCTTCTGGAGGCCGCGTCGGGCGACGACCAGCGCCACCGCGCACGACGCGACGCGCGCTTCGCGGGGATCGGCGCGGCTGGTCAGCACGATCGGCACGCGCGCGCCGAGCACGATGCCGGCGCTCGACGCGCCGCCGAGATGCTCCAGCTGCTTGGCGAGCATGTTGCCGCTCTCCAGGTCGGGCACGACCAGGATGTCGGCGGCGCCCGCGACCTCGGACTGGATGCCCTTGATGCGGGCCGCGGCGGCGGAGACGGCGTTGTCGAAGGCGAGCGGCCCGTCGAGCACCGCGCCCGCGATCTGCCCGCGGTCGGCCATCTTGCACAGCGCCGCCGCGTCCAGCGTCGCCGGCATGTTCGGATTGACGGTCTCCACCGCGGCGAGCACGGCGACGCGCGGCCGCATGACGCCGAAGGCGTGCGCCAGGTCGACCGCGTTGCGCACGATGTCTGCCTTGTCCCGCAGGGTCGGCGCGATGTTCACGGCCGCGTCGGTGATGATGAAGGGACGCGGGTAGGCGGGCGTTTGCATCACGAAGCAGTGGCTCATGCGGCGGCCGGTGCGCAGCGCGCTGCCGACGACCGCCGACATCAGCTCGTCGGTGTGCAGGCTGCCCTTCATCAGCGCGTCGACCTTGCCCTGCAGGGCGAGCTCCACGCCGCGCGCGGCCGCGGCCTCGCTGTGGGGCACGTCGTGGATCTCGAGACCGGCCATGTCCACGCCGCACGCGCGGGCGAGCGCCTGCAGGCGTTCGCGCGGGGCGATCAGCACCGGGTCGACGAGGCCCGCGGCACGGGCATCGAGCGCCGCGGACAGGCTGGTGACGTCGCAGGGGTGCACCACGGCCATGCGGATGCGCCCCAGCGGGCGCACGAGCTGCAGCAGCCGCACGAGCTCGCCGCCCTCGCTCACCGACAGTCGCACTTGCGGCAGCGCGCCGCGCGGGCGCTCGAAACGCCGGGGCGGCGCGCTCACGGTCGCTTCGCCGGAGATCACCGTCTGGCCGTCCTGGTTCACGCCGCTGCAGGCGAGAACGAGCGAATGCTTGGTCTCGTCGCGCGCGATCACGGTCACGGTGATGGTCAGCGTGTCGCCCACGCGCAGGGGCAAGCGGAACTTGAGCGTCTGCCCGAGGTAGACGGTGCCGGGCCCGGGCAGCCGGGTGCCGAGCACGGCGGAGATCAGCGCCGCGCCCCACATGCCGTGCGCGATCACGCCCTGGTAGGGCGTGGAAGCGGCGAACTCGGGGTCGAGGTGCTGCGGATTGATGTCGCCCGACATCGCGGCGAAGAGCTGGATGTCCGCGGCGCCGAGCGTGCGCTGGATGCTGGCGTGGTCTCCCACGGCGATCTCGTCGAACGTGCGATTGCGCAGCACGTCGAGCTCGTTCGGGGACAAGGGGGTGTTCATGGGGTCGTGGTCCTCATGCAAGGATGTGGTAGCCGCCGTCGACGTAGTGCACGTCGCCGGTGATCGCCCGGGCCGCGTCGCTCACGAGGAAGGCGCACAGCGACCCCACGTCGTCGATCTCGACCTCGCGAGGCAGCGGCGCGCGTCGGTGCGCATCGGCGACCAGCGCGTCGAAATCGGGGATGCCGGACGCGGCACGCGTGCGCATCGGGCCCGGCGAGACCGCGTTGACCCGGATGTTCCGGGGCCCCATCTCGGCGGCGAGGTAGCGCACCGACGCCTCCAGCGCGGCCTTGACCGGCCCCATCACGCCGTAGTTCGGCACCACTTCGGCGGCGCCGAGGAAGCTCATCGTGAGCAGCGTCCCGCCGCGGTCCATCAGCGGTTCGGCCAGGCGCGCCATGCGCGCGAAGGAGTGGCAGGAGATGTCCATGGCGCGCGCGAAGCCCTCGCGCGAGCTGTCGGCCACCCGGCCGTGCAGGTCGGCGGCGGGCGCGTAGGCGATCGAGTGCAGGACGAAGTCGAGCCGTCCCCAGTCGTGGCGGATGGCGTCGAACACCGCTTCCATCCCGCCGGCCTGCTCCACGTCCAGTGGCAGGGTGAGCGGCGCGCCGAGCTCGCGTGCGAGCGGCTCCACGTGGGGCCGCGCCTTGTCGTTGAGCCAGGTTACGGCGATGTCGGCGCCGCAGGCGCGGAACATGCGCGCGCAGCCGTACGCGATGCTGTGCTCGTTGGCGATGCCGACGACCAGGCCCTTGCGGCCGGCGAGCAGCGATTGGGATCGGATGTCCATCTACGCCTCCACCGTGACGGTGACGTCCCGGCGCTGGGCGGGCGCGCCCAGCACGGCACGAATGCGCGCGAGCATCGCGGACTGCTGCGCGGTCGGCTCGATGCGCTGCACCCGGCGATCCGCCAGCACGCGCTCCATCAGCGTCAGCAGCCGCTCGCGGTCCTTGTTGCGCGCCAGCAGCGCGGGCAGCGTCTCGATCGCCTTCTCGGGCTCGTAGCGCGCGATGATTTCCTGCTCGCCGCCGATGCGCCGCGCCTTTTCGCGCGGCAGCGCCGGCAGCAGGTCGGCGTACTCCTCGAGAAGGTCGTGCGCCAGCTGCAGCCGCGACAGCGGCAGCGGCTCGTCCCGGTGCCCCAGCAGGAAGGCGACGCGCGCGAGCGCCTCGGGATAGCCACCCCGCTCGATCGCGGCCAGCGCCTCCTTCACGGTCGGAAGTTCGCGTGGGTCGGCAGGCCGTGCCGGGGCTTCCTCGGCGCCCGGACCCTCGGCGCGCTGCCAGGCGTACAGGTGGCCGTAGAACTGGAAGAACGTGGCTTCTGCCAGCGCATCGCGCACGGCGCGGTAGCCGTCCAGGCCCGCGCCGAGGAGCTCCGAGAAGGTCGCTTCGAGCCGGCGTGCAGGATGGTGCGGCGCGACGGCCCGGCGCTGCGCCTTCACCGCCTGGGCGGCCGGTGCCAGCCACCACAGCGCGGGGTTCAGGTCGGAGATCGCCCAGCGCTGCAGGCGCAACGGGTGGCAGGCGCGCATGAGCCGCGCCGTCGGCTCGTTGGCGAGCGCCTGCACCACCGGCCGCCCGAACAGCTCGTAGGCGCGCTGGTTGAACGCGGACAGCAGCCGCAACGCCTCGAACGGCTTCTCGTCCTGGCGCTCGAAGCGGTTCAGCTTCGTGACCACGTCCTCGAGCCGCAGCTCGACGAAGCTGACGTCGAAGGACGGCATCGGCTCACCGCCCGCCTGCTCCGCGATCTCCATGCCGTACAGGCCCGGGGGCAGCGCCTCGATCGACTTCAGCACCGACACGATCTGCGCGTGCTCCTTCTTCGCCACCTTGCCGGACACGAAGATGCCCAGGTGGCCGATGTCCGCGTGCATGAGGCCCACGATCACCTGGCCGCGCGCCTTGATCTCCTCGGTGCTGCCGTACACGTCGGCGACCCAGTTGAAGGCCTGCTGCGGCGGCGTGATGTTGTCGCCCAGCGAGGCGAACAGCACGATGGGCGACTTGACCTCGCGCAGGTCGAAGCGCGGGTCGCTCCACAGCGTGTTGCCCACGAACAGGTTCTGCGTGATCCACTCGATCTCCTCGGCGTTCAGGAGGAAGTAGCCGCCCCACCAGCGCTCGAACTCGAGGAAGCGCTCGGCCTCCGTGTCGACGTTCGCGAACACCTGGTAGTACTTGTTCCAGAAGGTGTTGGCCGGGTTGAGGTTCTCGAAGTTCTGCACGAGCCAGGCGCCGTCGAACGTGCCGGCGCCGAGGTCGGAGGACAGCGAGGCGAGCCAGGTGCCCCCGAGCAGCCCGCCCGCATAGCGCATCGGGTTGTCGCCGATGTCGTCGCTCCAGGCGCCGCCCCAGTAGGACATCGGCGCGCCCACCACGACGACCGGTCCGGTGTCGTCGGGGCTGGAGGCCGCGAGCATCATGGCCGACCATCCGCCCTGGCAGTTGCCGACGATGGCGGGCTTGGGCGCGTCGGGGTGGATCTCGCGCACGCGGCGCAGGAACGCGCGCTCCGCGCTGCACACGTCCAGCAGCGTCTGCCCCGGCTGGGGATCGCGGAAGAAGACGACGAAGTACACCGGGTGGCCGGCGCGCAGCGCCACGCCCACCTGGGAATCGTCCTTGAAGCCGCCGATGCCCGGGCCGTGGCCGCCGCGCGGGTCGATGATCACGTAGGGGCGGCGCTTCGGATCCACCGCCGTGCCCGCCGGTGGCACGATGCGCAGCAGCGCGTAGTTGACCGGGCGATCGAGCGTGCGTCCGTCCATCACCGTCTCGTGCTCGAAGTGCAGCACCGGCGGCAAGCCCTGCTGTTCGTGCTCGATGAAGTTGTTGCCGCGCCGGCGCAGCGCGTCCCAGAACAGCACCGAGCGCTGCGCGAGGTCCACCGCATACTGGCCGCCGCTCGCCGAGCCTTGCCAGGGGAGCAGCGGGCCCGTGGCGCCGACCGCGGCGGCCTGGCGCTCGGACGCGTCGCGCACCCGCTCGTGCAGGTGCTGCACCGCCAGCTTCGTGCGGTTCTGCAGCACCTGCGTCACCTTGGTGGTGACCTCGAGGCTGTGGGACAAGGGTCTTGTCGGACTGTTCATCGCTTCGTTTCCTTGGTGGAACTTCAGTGGGTGTGGGGACCGGTGCCGAGGCCGCGGCCGCAGATGCGTTCGCTCAAGCCCGGCGCGCGCGCGATGCCGCTGCGCGTGGTGACCGCGCCGATGGCGGCGATCGCGGGTGTGGCTTGCATGCGGCGAACGTTATTCGCCGCGGCCTGCCACGTCGTCAGCGATGCGTCGCGATTCGGTCGGGATGGGGTCGGCGCCGGAAAGGCGCCGAGGGCTCAGAGCAGCAGTGCGCGTGCTTGGGCGACGACCGCCGTGTCGGCGGCCTCCGGCAAGTTGCCGAGGAGCGTGGCGAGCGCCTGCCGCTCGACCGCACCGGCGCATCCCTGCTCGCACAGCGCGACGAGCGCCACCAGCTCGTGCCAGGGCGCCTCCTGCGCCCTGGCTTCCTGGAGCGCGCGCCGCACCGATGCCTCGGCGCTGTCCCGCTGCCCGCGCGCCCCCGCGATGGCGGCCTCGAACAGCAGCAGCTGCGGCAGGTACACGCGCTCGCCGAGCGTCTCCACGAGGCGCAGTGCCTCGCGCAGTTCGACATCGGCCGCATCGGCATCGCCCGCGAGCACGAGCGCCTCCGCGGCGTACCCCAGGACTTCGCTGCCGCCGGCCCGCATGCCGATCGCGTTGTTGAGTTCGTACCCCGCGCGGATGAGGCGGTAGCCCGCGAGCGCGTCGCCGCGCCGCGCGTGCGCCCACCCGCGGAACCACTGCACCGCCGCACGCCCCTGCGCGAGGCCGGACTCCTCGACGAGCGTGTGCGTCTCGTCGGCGAGCGTCGCGACGCGCTCGGCATGGCCCAGGCGAAGCTCCATGAGCGCGTCGAACCACAGCACGACGAGTTGCGCCATCGGCTGGCGCAGTTGCTGCGCACGGGCGTGCGCCTCGCGCAGGCGTGCGCGCGCCTGCCGCAGCAGGCCGAGGTGGAACAGCTGCACCGCGAGCTGTCCCAGCACCATGACCTGCGGCACGGCCACGAAGCTCTGGTCCGGCCCGGCCTCGGCGACATCCATGACGGGCAGTGCTCGCTCGAGCCACAGGCGGGCGGCACGCGGGCGGCCTTGCATCATGTGCACCTCGCCCTGCACGGTGCAGGCGGTCAGCAGCAGAACCGGATCCTGCGTCGTCGCCGACAACGACGCGGCCCGCTGCGCCACGTCCAGGGCTTCCGCATATTCGCCGCGCATCGCGAGCAGGAACCCGAGGCCGTGCAGCAGCTGGCCCCGTGCCGGATGCTGCGGCACGCGATCGAGCAGCGACTCGGCTCGCCGCAGCGCCTGCTTCGCCTCGACGCCGACGCCGAGCGCCTGGACCGCGGCCACGCCGCGCAGGGTGGACAGCGTCATCTCCAGCACGTCGCGCTCCGCACCCGCCGGCACGTGGTCCAGGAGGTTCAGCGCGCGCTCCGCGAGCGCCTTGCACTCCTCGGGGCTCAGGTGCATCAACGCCGCCTCGGCGGCCTGCGCGTAGTAGCGCAAGGCGGTGACGGCGTCGCGGCCCCGGTCGAAATGCATCGCGAGCTCGGCGGCCGGGACCGCCCTGCCCGCGCCGCGCTCGCGTTCGAGCGCCGCCCCCACCTCCCGGTGCGACTGCGCGCGCGCCGCCGCCGGCGTGCGCTCGTACAGGACCTCGCGGAAGAACGCGTGACGGAAGGCGTACGGCCGCTGCAGTGCGTCGGCGTCGTTCCCGTGCTTCGGCGCTGCGAGCCACGTGTGGGCGCGCGCGAGGCGATCGCAGGTCTGCGCGACCCAACCGCCGTCGCGATGGAGCGCCGCCGCCACGGTATCGGCTCGGAATTCGATGCCGCAGACGGCTGCCGTCGCGAGCATCGCGCGCTCCTCCTCGTCCAGCCGCATCAGGAAGTGCTCGATGAGGCCCGCCAGGTTCTCGGGCACCGGCACGTTCGCGAGCGTCTCGCCCGCGAGGCCGGCGGGGTTGCCTGCCGCCATGCGGTCGACGACGTCGCCCAGCACCGACGCCACGAACAGCGGCACGCCGTCGGTGCGCTCGTGCAGCGCCCGCACGAAGGCTTCGTCGGCGGCGAGCGACCGCGCCCGCCCGGCCACGTAGTCCGCGATCTCCGTTTCCGAGAACGGATCGAGCACGATCTCCTCGCACAAGCCGTGCATCCGCAGCTCGTGCCGCAAGGGGTTGAGCGGATGGTCCCCCGCGACCACTTCGGCCAGGCGGAAGCTGGCCAGCCACATGAGCCGCGCGCTGCCGCGTCGTCGCGCGAGGTAGTCGAGCAGGTGGATCGTCGAGCGGTCGCTCCAGTGCAGGTCCTCGATGACGACCAGCAACGCCCGGCGCTCGGCGTAGCGATCGAGCAGCTCGCCGATCTCGCGCAGCATGCGCTGCGGGCCGACGCCGGCCAGCTCGCGCCGCAGCGCCTCGCGCTCCTCCATGGCGCTGAGCCACGGCAGTTGCAGCAGCCACGTGGGCGCGACGGCGCGCAGCAGCGCGGGCAGCGCCTCGTCGCGGCGGCACAGGTCCGCCAGCGCCTCCAGCACGGGAAGGTAGGGCTCACCGGTCCCGTAGTGCTCCACGCACTGGCCGCGCGCGCAGGCCATGTCCCCGAGGCCGGACACGAAGCGGTCGATCAGCGTCGTCTTCCCGATGCCCGGTTCGCCGGCGACCCACACGAGCTTGCGCTGGCCGCCCGCGGACGCCGACCACGCACGGTGCAGCCGGGCGAGCGCATCGGCGCGGCCCACGAAGGAGGACGGCTCCTGCACGCCGGCCTGCGCGTGCGCCACCGGCGGCGCGCCCCGCGCCGGCAAGGCGCCGGGCTTCGCGATGAAGCGGTACCCCCGCCGCGGCACCGTTTCGATGAGCCGCGGCTGGCGCGCATCGTCGCCGAGCGCGGTCCGCAGGTCGCTCACGGCCGTCTTCAGCACGGACTCGCTCACGAACTGGTGCCCCCAGACCTCGTCGAGCAAGGCGTCCTTGGTGAGCAGGGAGCCCGGCTGGCGCGCGAGTGCGCACAGGACGGCGAACGGGGTGGGCGCGAGCGCGAGCGGCTTGCCATCGCGCAGCAGCGATGCGTTGGCCTCGTCGAGCTCGAACTCGACGAAGCGAACGCGGACCGGTGGGGTGCCGGCACTCCGGGGGCTGGCCACGGCGTCACTCCTTGCCAACGATGGGGGTAGCGTGCGGTGATCCTACGGCGACGGCGGCATCCTGCGTGCGGATGGAGGGCGTGCCGCCAGGGATCCGCGATGCGCGCCGGGGGTCGCAGCCGCCGCACTCGGCACGGCTGCGAAGTGGTCGACGATGCGCCGGCCCGGGTATGTTGGGTGCGCCGCTGCGCGGCGTCGTCAGCAATCGGTCGCCGTTCGGTCGCATTTGGACGACGCCGTCTCCGTTGCCGCCCAGCTTCCGAGGCTCGATCGCAGGCGCTGGAATTCGGGCGAGTCGCGCAGCGCCAGGCGGCCCGCGGCTTGCAGCTCGTGCACGTGCACCGGCAGGATCTCGAAGGCGGTGGGCACGCGCACCACCTTGTCCCGCAGCGCCCCGTCGCGGACGCCGCGCAGGCTCACGTTGATCACGTGCAGCTCCGCGTCCGCGGCGAAGGGGCTGCCGGGCCGGCCCCGCGCGGCGTGCAGCTTCTCGCGCAGCTGGCGTGCCTGGTCGTCCACCATCGCCGTCGTTTCCTGGATGAAACGCGATCCCGCCCCGAACAGCAGCGCGTTGAGCACTTGCCCCATCCCCGGGACGCGGTCCGTGCGGTCGATGCGATCGCCGAGATCACGCTCGGAGTTCACGCTCACGAGGACGATGTGGTGCACGGAGCCCTGCGGCAGCGCCCGGAAGCTCTCGTCCAGCGAGCCGCTCGCCACGGCGCGGTCCACGAGCCCGCGCACGCCCAGGTTGTCGGCCAGCCCGCCATCGACCAGATGCAGGTAGGGACGCTCCCGGGCGTCCTGGTAGCTCGCGGCGATGCGCTGCAGCAGCCGCGCGGAGAGGTTGTCGCCGGCCATCCCGGCATCGGCGGCGGGCTGGGTCGACGGGCACGTGCCTGCATAGTTGCGTACCGTCATCGGGCTGAGGAGCACCGGGACCGCCGAGGAGGCGGCCACGGCGAACGAGAGCGGCACGCTGTCGAGGTCCGAGCAGATCAGGGCGAACTGCTCCGGCGTGAACTCGAAGGGCGCGCCCGTGGTGAGGTCCGTCGCCGTGACCAGCAGGCGCAGCGACGGACGCCGCGCGCGCAGCTCCCCGAAGGTCACGCCGCGGAACAGGTCGTCCAGCCGCAGCGCGAGCATGTCGCTTCGGCCCCACCAGGGGGACGTGAGCCGGTGAAGGCCGCTCGGCGCGAGGATCTGGCTCACCAGGCCGGACTGGAACTTCACCAGCAGGAACTCGCGCTCGAAGCGCGTGAAGACCTCGTCGCCGAACGCCGCGTAATAAGTGGCGAGCACGCTGCCCCCGGAAACGCCGCTGACGAGCGTCACCTCGTCCAGCAGCGTCGTCGGCCGACCCTGCCGCTCGAAGCCGGTGGCCTTCAGTTCCTGCAGCACGCCGAGGCCGAACGCGGCCGCACGGGCACCGCCGCCGGAGAGGGTGACGGCGCCGATGATCGGGTGCGAACTCTGCAGCGTGTCGGCGTGGACGGCGGTCCGGGTGATCGCGACGGGCTGCCGTCCTTCGGCGCCGAGCGGTGCGTTGATCCAGGGCCGCACGGTCGAGCATCCGGACACGAGGAGCGCGGCCGCACCCAGGCACACCGCGAGCACGAAGCCACGCAGGGACGTCGCTGGCGTGCCCTCGAAGGGGCCGGCGGGGATCGAACGCGGATGCATGCGACGGAACTTAAGGCGTGCCGAACCGCGTGTCGTCAAGGAGGCGTCGTGGATCGGTCCGGATTCGGTCAGGCGCCGGGCGCGCAGACCCCGATCGGGAGCGACCACCCCGCCTTCGGCTGTCGCATACTCGCAATGTTAGGCATTTGGCATGGCGGAGGTCGATTCATGGGAAGCGAGCGGCCGGAGCTTCGCGTCGAACGCGGTGTGGCGCAGTATCAGCGCCTGGCGTCGCTGCTGCGGCACCGCATCGCGAAGGGCGAGTACCCGCTCGGCGCGCAGCTGCCGCCGATCACGCAGATGGCCGACGACCTGGGTGTCGCCGTCGTCACGGTCCGGCAGGCGTACGAGCTGCTCTCCAGGGAAGGACTGATCCGCAGCCAGCGCGGCGTCGGAACGCATGTGGCCGCGTTGCCCGCCGTCGTGGGCGACCTCGAGCTGGCGATCAACGATCCGTTCGCCGCGCCGCAGGCGCTCGCCTTCGAGATTCTCGAAATCCGGCGTCGCACGGCCGTCCCGCCGGAACTGCTCGGGTCGGACGACCGGCCGGCCGACGAGAACGTGTGCGTCCGCAAGCTGCACACCTATTCCGGCGAGCCGTTCTGCTACGCCGAGATCTACGTGCCCACGCCGGTCTTCGAATCCCTGCCCAGGGACACGGCCAGGAAGCGGAAGCTGCTCGCCGCGGTGCTCGATGAACTCGGCCCGCGGTGCCGGCGCGTGCGGCAACGCATGACCGTGATGCCCGCGGATTTTCCCTTGTGCGACATGCTGAAGGTCCCGTTTTCCTCGCCCGTCGCGAAGATGTCGCGGCGCCTGGTCGACGGCAAGGGCAACGTGCTGTACGCCGGCGTCACGTGGTATCGGGGCGACCGCTACGTGTCGGAGCTGGACATCCCCGTCTCCGCGTTGAAGGCCGTGCCCGGCATCACCGAACCCCACCCCGGGGCCATTGCCGAGCGCAGGCGGGGCTGAAAGCGCCCCTCCGTCGAGGCTGCGGGTAAACACTCATCGTCGAACGTCCCGCGCCGCATAAAGTCCTAACATTAGACATTTAAGCGTTGGAGACCTCGATGCGCAGGCGCCATGTTCCGTTCCTCCTCGCCGCCGCCGTGCTCGCGCTGCCTGCGCTGGCGGCCTCGCCCGCCTACCCGGCCAAGCCGCTGAAGATCATCGTTCCCTTTCCGCCCGGCAGCGGCACGGATGCAGGCGCGCGCGTGCTGGGCCAATGGCTCACGGCGAAGACGGGGCAGCCCGCCATCGTGGACAACCGCCCCGGCGCCTCAGGGTTCATGGCGGCACAGGCGGCGGCCGCTGCGGCGCCGGACGGGCACACCGTGCTCTTGACGACCAACACCACGCACGCCGCCAACCCCGCGATGTTCAGGAAGCTGCCCTACGACCCCGTGAACGACTTCGAGCCGGTGAGCCTGGTCGGCAGCGCCGGATTGCTGCTCGTCGTGCCGGCAGCCAGCCCTCATCGGGACATCGGCTCCTTTCTCGCGCAGCTGCGCGCCGGCGGCAAGCGGCTGCACTTCGGCGCCGGAAACTCCTCCAGCCGGATCGCCGGCGAGCTGCTCAAGACCGCCCTCGGAGCCGATCTGCTGGCCGTGCCCTACAAGGGAACGCCCCAGGCCCTGACCGACCTCATAGGCGGGCAGATCGAGTTCATGTTCTGCGATATCGGCCCGGCGCTGCCGCTCGTGATGGGCGGCAAGCTGCGCGCGCTGGCCACCTCGAGCGCCGATCGCGAGCTGCTGCTGCGCGACGTCCCCACCTTGAAGGAAGCCGGCCTGAACGGCTTCGAGATGACGGTGTGGTCCGCGGCGTTCGTTCCGGCGAAGACGCCGAAGGACACCGTCGCCAGGCTGAGCGAGCTGTTGCGCGCCGCGCTGGCCGATCCCGCGGTGCGCCAGGAGTTCTCCAGCACCGGCGTCCGCAGCCGCGGATCGACGCCCGGCGAGCTGCGCGCGTTCGTGAAGTCGGAAATGGCCAAGTGGGCCGCCGCCGTCAAGACTGCAGGAATCCAACCGGAATGAAGAAGAGCACCCCCACCGTGGTGAGGGCGGCCGACCTGGCCGCCTACGCGCCGGCCAACCACACCGGCACCTCCAACGTGCGCGTGATCGGCCCCGAGACCGTCGGCGCGACGGCGCTCGAAGTGCTGGTCGGCACGATCGTGAAGTCGCACGGCGCGACGCCGCACGCGCACCCGCACCTGGAGCAATGCGCCTACATGATCGAAGGCACGGGCGAGTCGCAGGCCGGGGGCCGCGTGGAAGCGATGGGTCCCGGCACCTGGAGCTACGTGCCCGCAGGCGCGTTCCATTCGTTTCGCGTGACCAGCGACCAGCCCGGGCGGCTGCTGGTCGTCTATGCGCCGCCCTATGGCGAGAACCCGGCGCACACGATCAGGGAACCCGACCCCGCGGTCTCGCCGCGCGGCGAAGTGCGCGTGCTGTCATCCGCTGGCGACGCCGCCTCGGCCACCGTGGCCCTCGTCGACCGCGACACCGTCGGCGCGCAGTGGGTCGAGATCGAGGCCCTTTGCATGGCCGACGGCAGCGCGCTGTCGTGCGCCCCGAGGCCGGACGCCGAGCAGGTGCTCTACCTCGAAGACGGACACGTCGATGCGCGCGCCGGCGAGCAGGACTTCCATCTCGCGCCCGGCGACTTCCTGTTCCTCCCCCGCGGGGCCGGCGTGGCCCTGCGCTGCCCGACGGGCCGGCGGGCGTCCGGCTTCCTCATCAAGGGACGGCTTCCGTCCTCGCCTTCACTCTGAAAGCAACCCCCATGACCGCACGACTGCCCACTCAGCTCACCACGACCACCGGCGCTGCGCTGCCGCTGCCTGCGATGCCGCAGGACAGGCTTCTGACCGTCAACGCCGACAAGATCCCGCTGCTGAAGGACCTCCTCGGTGTCTCCGGCATCTACATCAAGCCGCTGCGCCTGGACGCGGAGCGCGGGGAGTGGGTCTTCATGGCCGTCTGTGCCCCCGGTTGCTCCCTGCCGCTGCACTACCACACCGGTGCGGCGCAGGTGTACACGCTCTCGGGCCGCTGGTGCTACCGCGAGTACCCCGACCAGCCGCAGACGGCCGGCTCATACCTGTACGAGCCGGTCGGCTCGGTGCACACCTTCTACTGCCCTGAGGACAACACCGAGGACACGGTGGTCATCGCCTGGCTCGAAGGCGCGCAGGTCAGCTTCAACGACGACGGCACGTTCCACTCGCTCAACGACGCGGTCCTGGTCCAGCACCTGACCGAGACCGTGGCGGCGGCGCGCGGCATCGGCCCGGTCGGCTACATCCGCGGCAACGGCGCGGACGTGAACGGTTCCTGATCGCGAAGCGGAGCACGGGCCCAATGAAAGATGACTCGAACCACGGCGGACCTCTCGCGGGCCTGCGCATCATCGACATCACCGAAGTGGTGATGGGACCTTCGGCGACCCAGATGCTGGCGGACCTGGGTGCCGATGTGATCAAGGTGGAGCCTCCCGACGGAGACATGCTGCGCGCCATCGGCCCCGGCGGGCGCGCCGGCGCCGGCCCGCTGTTCCTCAACCTCAACCGCAACAAGCGCAGCATCGTGCTGGACCTCAAGCACCCTGAAGGCAAGCAGGCGTTGCTGGCGCTGGTTCGCGACGCCGACGCCCTCGTCTACAACGTGCGCCCGCAGGCGATGAAGCGGCTCGGGCTCGACTACGAAGCGGTGCGGCAAGTGAACCCGCGCATCGTCTATGTCGGCACCTTCGGCTTCAGCCAGCGCGGCCGCTATGCCGCGTTGCGCGCCTTCGACGACCTGATCCAGGCGGCCGTCGCCATTCCCGAGGCCAGCGTGCGTGCGGGTTCCGACGTGGCGCGCTACGCCCCGCTCAACATCGCGGACCGCGCCACGGGCCTGTACGCCTTCGGCGTCATCTGCGCGGCGCTGCTCGCGCGTGCACGCACCGGCCGCGGGCAGGCGGTCGACGTGCCGATGTTCGAGACGACCGCGCAACTGATGCTGGGCGACCATCTCTACGGCCACACCTTCGTCCCGCCGCGCGGCGGCTTCGGCTATCCCCGGCTGCTCAACCCGCAGCGGCGGCCGTACGCCACCCGGGACGGCCTGGTGTGCCTCGTGGTCTACACCGACGAGCAGTGGAACGCCTTCATGCGCGTGGTCGGCGAGGCCGAGCGGTTCGAGAGCGACCCGCGCTTTGCCGACGGCGAATCGCGCACGCAGCACGTCGAGGCGCTGTACGAGATCCTGGCCGACAAGCTGAAGACCAGGACTTCGCAGGAATGGCGCGAGCTGCTGGAGCCGCTCGGCATCCCGGTGCTGCCCGCGCACACCTTCGAATCGCTGCTGGACGATGCGCACCTTCGGGACATCGGGTTCTTCCAGCAATTCGAGCATCCCACCGAGGGCGTGCTGCGCACGATGGCGGTGCCGAGCGAATGGCCGCAAACGCCGCTGCCGCCGCTGCGGCCGCCGCCGCTGCTGGGCGAGCACAGCGCGCAGGTGCTGGCAGAGGCCGGCTACTCGCGCGAGCAGATCCTCGCGATGGCGCAAGCCGGCGTGACGCAAGTGACGACGGCACCGAACGAAATGGCGGCCGCTGCATGACGACCGTCGTCGACGCCAGCCGCCAGGACGCGCGGCTGCTGCTCACCATCGACCGCCCGGAACGCCGCAACGCGCTCAACGCGGACGTGATCGGCGCGCTGCACGAAGCCCTGCATCGAGCCCGGTCCGACGACACGATCCGTGCCGTCGTGCTCACCGGCGCGGGCGACGAGGCCTTCTGCGCCGGCGCCGACCTCGGCGCGGACGCCTTCGCGTTCGACTACGCGACACCGGCGAACGCCTATGCCGACCTGCTGCGCATGGCCCGCACGCTCGACGTGCCCCTCGTCGCGCGCGTCAACGGCGCCTGCATGGCCGGGGGCATGGGCCTGCTCGCGATGTGCGATCTCACCATTGCCGCGCCGCACGCCGTCTTCGGCCTGCCCGAGGCGAAGGTCGGCGTGTTCCCCATGCAGGTGCTCGCCGTGCTGCAGGCGCAGGTGCCGCAGCGCTTCCTCACGCAGTTGTGCCTGACGGGCGACCCGATCGATGCCGCCCGGGCCCGCGAAATCGGCCTCGTCAACGAGGTGGCGCCCGACCTCGACGGCGCACTCGAGCGCCTGCTGTCCCGCCTGCAGTCGAACTCGCCCACCGCGCTGCGGCGCGGCCTGTACGCGATGAAGGCGATGCGCTCGATGTCGTTCGAGCAGGCGATCGCGTTCGGCGAAGGGCAGATCGGCCTGCTGGCCCTGACGCAGGACGCGCGCGAGGGCATCGCTGCATTCAAGGACAAGAGGAGACCGCGATGGACCGGCCGGTGAAGCCCGCGCCCACGGGCAAGGTCGTGCGCATCGGAGGCGCCTCGGGCTTCTGGGGCGACAGCAGCCTGGGGCCGGTGCAACTGGTGCGCTCGGGCGGCATCGACTACCTGGTGTTCGACTATCTCGCCGAGCTGACGATGTCGATCCTCGCCGGCGCGCGCATGAGACGGCCGGAGGAAGGCTATGCCGTCGACTTCGTCACGCTGGCGCTGCGCTCGGTGCTGAAGCAGGCCGTCGAGCAGGGCATCCGCATCGTGAGCAACGCCGGCGGCGTGAACCCCAAGGGCTGCGCCGCCGCGGTGCAGGAACTGGCCGACGAGCTCGGCGTGACGGTGCGCATTGCCGTCGTCGAGGGCGACGACGTGCTCCCGCTCGCGGCGGCGATGCGCGACGCCGGCACGGTCGAGATGTCCAGCGGCGAACCGATCCCGCAACGGCTGGTGACGGCCAATGCCTACCTCGGCGCGCTGCCGATCGCGCGCGCGCTCGATGCGCGCGCCGACATCGTCATCACCGGCCGCTGCGTCGACAGCGCGGTCACCCTCGGGGTGCTGATGCACGAGTTCGGGTGGGCGGCGGACGACTTCGACCGGCTCGCCGCCGGCAGCCTCGCCGGCCACATCATCGAATGCGGCTGCCAGGCGACGGGCGGCTTGCACACCGACTGGGCCTCGGTGCCCGACTGGGCCGACATCGGCTACCCGATCGTCGAGTGCCGCGAAGACGGCAGCTTCGTCGTCACCAAGCCGCCGGGAACCGGCGGGCTCGTCACGCCGGCGACGGTCGGGGAGCAACTGCTGTACGAGATCGGCGATCCGGCCCACTACCTGCTGCCCGACGTGGTGTGCGACTTCCGGCGGGTGTGCATGGAACCGGCCGGGCCGCATCGCGTGCTCGTGACCGGCGCCCGCGGCCGCCCACCGACGAACACGTACAAGGTCAGCGCCACCGCGCAGGCCGGATTCAAGGTGTCCGGACAGCTCACCATCGTCGGCATCGATGCCCCCGCGAAGGCTCGGCGCACCGGCGAGGCGCTGCTCGAGCGCGGCCGCCGCCTGCTGCGCGAGAGCGGGTTCGCGGACTTCCTGGCCACGAACATCGAGCTGCTCGGCACCGAGTCCGCCTACGGGCCGCATGCCCGGGCATTGCCGACGCGCGAAGTCGTGCTGCGCCTGACGGTCACGCATGCCGAGCGGCGCGCGCTGGAGAGGTTCAGCCGCGAGTTCGCCGCGCCGGGCACGTCGTGGTCGCCCGGCACGACAGGCGCGGGCGGCCGTCCCTCGGTGTCGCCGGTGCTGCGGCAGTTCGCCTGGCTCATTGCGAAGGAGCGGGTGACGCCGACCGTGACGCTCGGCGAGACGACGTTCCCGGTGACGCTGCCGCCGCCGCAACCGCCACTCGCGCCGCAACCGCTTGCGACCTCGCAGGGCACGCTGCCCGCGGGCCCGAGCAAGACCGTGCCGCTCGTGCAGATCGCCTTCGGGCGCAGCGGCGACAAGGGCAACACCTCCAACATCGGCCTGATCGCGCGCCATCCGGCGCTGCTGCCGATCCTGAAGCACCAGGTGATGCCCGAGCGCGTGCAGGAGTATCTCGGCCACCTGGTCCAGGGGCCGGTCCACCGATACGAGTTGCCCGGCATCCATGCCATCAACCTCGTGTGCGAGCAGGCGCTCGGCGGCGGGGGCATGGCGTCGCTGCGCAACGACCCGCTCGGCAAGGGCATGGCGCAGTTGCTGCTCGACATGCCGGTCGAGGTGCCCGAGAGACTGCTGCAGGAGCTGCCGTCGTGAACTTCGACTTCTCCGGCGACCAGCTCGCGATCCGCGACGCCGTCGAGGCGATCTGCACCGACTTCGACGCCGACTACTGGCTCGAGCGCGACCGCGACGGGCGCTGGCCCAGCGAGTTCTGCGAGGCCGTCGCGCGCGGCGGCTGGTTCGGCGTGACCCTGCCCAAGGAACACGGCGGCGCCGGCCTCGGGATCTCGGCCGCCGCGATGGTGATGCGCACCATCGGCAAGCTCGGCTCGGCGGCCGTGTCGTCGGTGCACCTGAACCTGTTCGGCCCGCAACCGGCGGTCGTGTTCGGCACCGAGGCGCAGAAGCGTCGCATGCTGCCGCCGCTGATCGACGGCTCGGATCGCGCCTGCTTCGGCGTGACCGAGCCCGACGTCGGCTCCGACACCACGCGCATCAGGACCTTCGCGCGCCGCGCCGGCGACCGCTACATCGTCAACGGCCAGAAGGTCTGGACCTCGACCGCGCAGCACGCCAACAAGATCCTGCTGGTGGCGCGCACGACGCCGATCGAGGAATGTGCGCGGCCGATGGACGGCGTGACGCTGTTCTACACCGACCTCGACCGCTCGCGCGTGCGCATCAGCGAGATCGAGAAGATGGCGCGCAAGGCCGTGGACTCGAACGAGCTGTTCATCGACGGGCTCGAGATCCCGGTCGACGATCGCATCGGCGAGGAAGGTCAGGGCTTCAGGTATCTGCTGCACGGCCTGAACCCGGAGCGCATCCTCGTCGCCGCTGCCGCGCTCGGCGCCGCCGAGACGGCGCTGAAGCGCGCGACCGACTATGCCCGGGAACGCAACGTGTTCGGCCGGCCGATCGGCCAGAACCAGGCGATCCAGCATCCGCTGGCCGAATGCTGGATGCGACTGCAAGCGGCCGAGTTGCTGATGTGGAAAGCGGCCGAGCTCTACGACGCCGGCAAGCCCTGCGGCGTCGAGGCCACCGCCGCCAAGTACCTCGCGGCGGAGGCCGGCTACGAGACGGCATTGCGTGCCGTGCGCACGCACGGCGGCTTCGGCTTCGCGAAGGAATACCACGTCGAGCGCGGCCTGCGCGAAAGCGTGCTGTCGCTGCTCGCGCCGGTGACGCAGGAACTCGCGCTGTGCTACGTCGCCGAGCAGGCGCTCGGGTTGCCGAAGTCGTATTGACCCGCGCAACGCGAGGCGTACCGCATTCAGGCAGCGACGGAGCCAGCCCGACGACACCGCCCGCATCGACAGCGGGCAATCCACGACCCCCCGACTCCGGAGACTGCGACATGAGGATGAACATGGGCAAGACGATGCTGATGATGCTGGCGTTGCTGGCGACGCCGCTCGCCACCCAGGCCTGGGAGCGCGGAAAGGTCGAGACATTCGCCACCTTGCCCGCCGGCGAGGCGCATCCCGAGGGGATCACCGTGGACCGCGAGGGCAACGTCTACGTCGTCACGGTGGCGGCGGACAAGCCCAGGACGAGCGAGGGAACGCTCGTCGTGTTCGACCCCCAGGGCAAGCACCTGCGCACTGTCGGCATCAAGGGCTCGAGCAGGCTGCTGCTCGACCTCGGCTTCCATCCCCGGACGGGGCAGTTGCTGGTGGTCGATTACAAGGCCGGCAAGGTCCTCGGCGTCGATCCCGAGACGGGCGCCTCATCCGCGTTCATGACGGTCACGGGCAAGAACCCCGGCCTCGACGGGATGACGTTCGACCGGGCCGGAAACGTGTACGTGACCGACGCCCACCAGGGCATCATCTGGAAAGTCGGACCCGACGGCGGCGAAGCGTCGGCATGGGTCACCAGCGCGCTGCTCAAGCCCACGCGGATCCCACCGACCATCGGCGCCAATGGCTTGGCGTTCAACAACGAGAAGACGGCCTTGTTCGTCGCCAATACGGCGAACGACATCGTCGTCAGGATACCGTTGACCGGCCCGATGCTCGAGCCCGGCACGCCTGAAGTCTTCGCCAACCGGATCGGCGGGGGACCCGACGGTCTGCTCATCGACGAGCACGACAACCTCTGGATCGCGTGCAACCAGTCCAACGAGATTCTCGTGCTCGAGCCGACGCAGGGCCGGGTGATCGCCAAGCTCGGCGATTTCGGCGGCATCGATCGCAACGGGGCGCCCATCGGCTTCCTCTGGTCGAACAGCCTCGTCTTCCATGGCGGCGACGTTCTTGTCACCAACCTCTCGCTCGATGTCGAGACGGCCATTTCGCAGCTGAGCGACGAGCTCGGCCTGGCGCATCTCGCGGGCAAGAAGCTGCGGACCATCGACGGGCCGTGGGCGCGCCAGGTGAAGGTCCACACGGTTTCGAAGATCAAGAAGCGGATCCCAGCCCTTCACTGAAGGGTCGCCGCGCGAGTCCATCGCCAGGTCGGCGGCGCTGCAGGAAGGAATCGACCGTCGCCCAGCGAAAGCCCAAAGGCGCGATGCTCGGGACAGGACTTTCCGTGGATGGCTTGCCTTTCACGCAAATGCTTCCTCGAGCAGTTTCAGCTCGGCCAGGGCGCGCTCGATCGCCTGCTTTCGCATTTCGGCTCCCAGGTTCAGGCCCTCGGCTCGCACCAACTTGACGTCCGTGATCCCGATGAACCGCATCACGGTCTTGAGGTAGGCCTCCTGATGATCCACAGCCGCCTCCATCGGCGTGCCGGCGATGGCGCCTCCGCGCGACGAAATGATGAGCGCCTTCTTGCCGCCGGCGAGGCCCACCGGGCCCTTGTCGGTGTAGCGGAACGTGCGCCCCGGCTGGGCCACGCGATCGATCCACGCCTTGAGCGGCGACGGGATCGAGAAGTTGTACATCGGCGCGCCGAGCACGAGAACGTCGGCCTGCAGCAGTTCGTCGATGAGGGTTTCGGTGAGCGTCAGCTCGGCCGCGAGGTTCGCTCCGGGCTCGCTCGGGTTTCCCGGTGAGGGCCTCAGCGCGCGCAGCAGCTCGCCGCTGAGATGCGCCGGCGGGTTGGCGGCCAGGTCGCGATACTTCACCTGGACGTTCTCGTTGCCCGCGCGCAGGGTTTCGACTGCGGCTGCGCTGAGTTGGCGCGAGGCGGATGCGGATCCGGACGCGCTGGAGTCGATGTGCAGGACGATCATGGGATGCCTCTTGACAGGAGATGGTGTCGACAGGTTATGGGCAGGCGCCTCGGCCCGCCACACGTCGGGCGGCAACGGTCCATTGCCTCGCCGGCAAAGGTGAGAAGCAGGCTGGCCGCATGCCACTGGTGCGCGGCGTGTTCATTGGAGCGTGCCGGGCTGCACGGCCGGCATGGCGAATTCCCGTCCGATCACGGTGCGGGCATAGAAGTAGTTGCAGCGTGCGCGCTCCCCGAGGCTGTCCAGATCGACCCTGCCGGCTGCATCGCATGGGAAGCTGAGTGCTGGGCCGGCGCCTGGCAGCGGGTCGAAGCGAAGCACGAAAGCGGGAGGTGACTTTTGGGGGTGCTTCATGCTCGGCTCGTCCATCATGCATCGGATAAGACAAGCGTAGGTCGCGGGACGGCCACGGTGGTCGGGATACGGTCGCTGTTTCGTGGCTGTTCGGTCCAGACGGATCGCGTGCGACTGGACGTCGACCGTGCCGGTCGCACGGGCGCGGGCCTGCCTCAGGCAAGCAGCGCCCGCACTTTGTTGAGAGCGTCGTATCCATCGCTTCGGGAACGTTTCGCGACCGCGAACACGATGTCGACGAAAGCCTCAGAAATGCCAGGACAAGCTGAAAGTCCCGAACTCGGCGCGCTGGCGTTCGGTCTTGAATGTCCTGGTGAAGAAGGTTCTGCCGGCGAAGAAGACGAAACCCCGATGCCGCACGGTCATGCCGAGTGTGGCCATGCCGATGAAGGGTTCGGAGTCGACCGATCGGCTGTTCCTGAACACCGTACCGTCGAGCGGGAGGTAGTGAGCGACCCCGTAACCCGCCACGCCGCCGGAAAGCGAAACGGACCATCGGTCCACCGGCCCGACTCCGACCGTCGAGGCCGCGTTCAAGCCTTGGCGCAGCGCTGTTCCGCCCAGGGCATCCACCAGGTTCCAGCCGACCTCGCCGTACATGCCCAGCCCGGCACCGGTGAAGTAGTTGCCGAGACCCGCGTTGGCCACTGGAACGACTCTCCACGAGGCCGACTTGCCCACCTTGCCTTGTGCCAGGAGGTACGCGCCCGTGTAACCGACGTTGAGGATCGGTTCGTCCGGAAGCTGCGTGTCCCAGCCCATCGGCTTGTCGGCGTCGATCGCCTTGTGCCACCACCTTTGCACGCTGTCGGCTCGCGACGACGGCCCCACCGTGCCGACTCTGAGCTGCCAGGCATGCGTCGAACGCTCGCCTCGCGCATAGACGAGATTGTCGAGATACACGACGCCGGCATAGGGTTGGTCGTCGTGGGGCGGGTTCGCGAGCTTGATGTCGTCCGGCGTATGCATCTCATGGGCCAGCGACCAGGCCACGTAGGTGCGGTAACCGTCCTTGCCGACGAACGGCAGGAACGACGAGGATTCACCCCACCGGCGGACCAGGCTTCGAGCGTCGTAGGTGTCGATGGCCTTCGACACCCACGACACGCCGATGCCGTTCGTGTAGTTGTTGTCGGAACCGGTGGGTGCGTCGTTCTCCAGCGTCACCGTAAAGGCGCCGCCATGAGACGGCGTCGACTGCGCTGCGCAGTCGAGGGCGCCGAATGAAAGCAACGCGATCAGCGACGACGCCACGGCGAAGCGAGCGACGCGGCGCGCCTGGCCTCGTTGCCCGCCGACCCAGCGGATCGACGTTGCGTTCCGGTCGGCCGGCGCCGGTGTGTTGGCAGGGCAAGCAAGTCGCAGCATGGGATCTCTCACATCACGTGGATTTCGATGCGAGGGCGCCGTAGCGCGATCGCGCCCCGGATCAGGCCGACTGCCGCCGCGATGGGGAAGGGGCGACCGCGACAACGCGGTACGTTCCGCGAAGGCATCGCTTCGGCGTAGGCATCGAGGGTCCCGTACACCGTGACGCTGGAGTCGATGGCGACTGTGCCTGCGCGCCAGCGGCGCCGAGGAGCGCGAGCGCAACGGTCGCGACGGAGTTTGGATCGGTTCCCGGGGTGGTCAAGGGCACTCGTCGGTACGGCGGGTGCCCTCGCTTGGCGTTCACTTGCCTGCGGCGTCGGAGGTCACGAGCTGGCGCGCGCGAGCGGGCAGGAAGGCTGCGGCCACCGACGCACGCGGCTGCGCCACCCCGTCGTAGGCCGCGTTGCGCCCGTCCAGCTCGCCGCGCTCGCGAGCGCGGGCCACTTCGGCGCGCACCTCGGCGCGCGTCGACGGGCTCGGCGCGTCGAGGCGAACGCCGCCACCCGGATACGCTTCGCCAGGTTGCGGCATTTCCGCGCGTGCGGCGGCGCGTGCCATCTCGGCCCTCACTTCCGTGCGCGAGAGAGCGCCCGCGGGCGGGTTCCAGGGCGTGGCCTCCGCCGCCATGGCGGAGACGATGCTGGACAGCAGGGAAGCGGCGACGGCGAATTGCTTGACGTTCATGATGGTTCCTTCGTCGAGAAGAGGTATTCGGCGCGCGGCGCGCTCATGACGCGCTCGCTACCGTTCGTCGAGCCGCTCGACGCGTCAGCTCGATCGATGTGGATGACTGTAGGGCGCGACGTGAATGCGAAACAGCACCTGCTGGAGAACGCGCCGTTGCCGTCGCTGCAACGCTCGCCGGTTCGGCCACCTTCGACCACCCTCGCGACTCGCTCTCGTTCGCATGGCGATTCGTTGCGGCCTCACGCAGCGAGGCAGGCGCGTTCCAGTCGTGCTGCAAGCGGCGGAGCATGGGTCAGCGCGGCAGGCGGTGCCGTTCGGTGGGCGGGGACATCGCCTGCCCCGCGCAGAGGACGAGGTGGTCCAGGAAGGCGCGGATGCGAGCGGGCATGTAGCGCCGGCTGGCAAAGACGGCGATCAGCGTGAAGCGCTCGGCGATCCATGGTTCCAGCACGCGTTGCAGGTAGCCCGATCGCAGCAACGGGGCTGCCACCTGGACGGGCTGGCTGCTGATGCCGGCGCCTTCCAGCGTGCAGCGCAGCACCGCTTCGTGCTCGTTGCACGTGAGGACCGGGCTCACGCTCACCTGCTCTTCGCGGCCTTCCTGCGTCTCGTCGATCAGCGTGAAGCGGCCCGTGCCGATGTCAGGCAGGCTGAGGCGAATCAGGGCGTGGTCGCGCAGGTCCTGCGGCGTCCGGGGCTCGCCGTGCCGGCGGACGTAGTCGGGGGATGCGCACAGGATCGTGGTGGTCTGCACGACGCGGCGCACCACCGCGTCGGCGTGAAGTGGAACCTGGTCGGTCAACAGCGTGAGGTCGTAGCCCTCGATGTGGTGGGACGCCAGCACGTCGCAGCGCAAGTCGATCGTCACCTTGGGGTGCTGCCTGCGGAACTCCGCCACGGCGGGCGCGACCACGTGGGTCGCCATGCCCGGCAGCGACAGCACGCGGACGCTGCCCGACATCTCCCGGGCATGGCTGAGGGCGGCCTCTTCAGCCCCATCGAGGTCGGACAGGATGCCGCGCACCCGATCCAGGTACGCATCGCCAGCCGGCGTCAGCGAGACCCGGCGCGTCGTTCGCTGGAGCAGCTGCACACCCAGGTGGTCCTCCAGATGCCGCACCAGGCGGGTGACCATCGCAGGAGACAGATCCAGCTTGCGGGCCGCCGCCGCGAAGCCGTTCTCGGCCACCACCTGCTCGAACACCCTCATCGATTGCAACCTGTCCATGTCGGATGCCGAAGTGCATCACCCGCAGGTTGCGCCGCGTGGTGAAGGTGATCCGGTTGTCCCGGCCGCTCGTTCGCGCGTTACGACGCAGTTGGTTTGCAGGGTGTTCATGCAGCGGACGTTAGTCCGCGGCGCCCGCAACGTCGTCAGCGAACGGTGGGCATTCGGTCGCGATCGCGCCGGTGCGCCCGGGTGGAGCGACGACGCCACGTCAGACCGAACGCCGACCGTTCGCTGACGACTCGGCGCCTGCGCGGCGGTACCGTGCACGGCATCGATGCGTCCTGTTCAACAACACCAAGGAGAGTCGGAATGAACCCCATGAAAGCCTCGTACGCCCTCGCCGTCCTCGCGGCGTCCCTCGTCGCCGCGCACCCCGCCGCCGCGCAAGGCGCGTCGACCCCGTTCTACCTCGGGGCGAGCGTCGGGCAGGCCAAGTTCAAGGACGGCTGCACCGGCGTCGCGGACTGTGACGACAAGGACACCGCCTGGAAGATCTTCGGCGGCTATCAGTTCAACCGCCACCTCGCCGCCGAGGTCAGCTATCACGCGTTGGGCGAAGCCTCGGCGCCGGGCGGCACGCTCGAAGGGAAGGCGTGGGAGGCGGTGGGCGTCGCGTCCTGGCCGTTCAACGATCGCTTCTCGGCGTTCGGCAAGCTGGGGGCCTACCACGGCAAGCTGGAAGCCCGAGGCAGCGACGAGTCGAAGACGGACGCGACGTACGGCGTGGGTCTGCGCTACGACTTCACGCCGCACATCGGCGTGCGCGGCGAATGGCAGCGCTACGGCAAGCTGGGCGGCGACCGCGGGATCCCGGAGACGGACGTCGACGTGCTGAGCGTCGGCCTGGTCTACCGCTTCTGAGCGCTGCGCGACGGCACGCCGATCGAAAGGCAGTCATGCAGGCGCAACGCGTCCTCGTCGCACTGCGGGCCGCGTGCGCATTCGTCGTCGGCGCGCCGACGCTGTCCTTGCGCGCCGTGCGGGGCGCGGCGGTGGCGATGGCGCTCGCGCTGTCGCTCGCCGCGCCCTCGCCGGCCCGCGCCGACGTTCTCGAAGCGCCGGTCATCCTCGTGGCCGCACCCGCGATGAGCGAC
>Ga0075429_100000063_pt1 | contig 52803 bp, 74 predicted proteins | sample RhiMetdeltSRZDD3_FD_75295 | JGI IMG/M metagenome (GOLD analysis project Ga0075429, IMG submission 75295) | Populus rhizosphere microbial communities from Tennessee, USA - Rhizosphere MetaG P. deltoides SRZDD3 | ecosystem: Host-associated > Plants > Roots > Rhizosphere > Soil | place: USA...
TACACCCTACGCTGATTTTCTGGCAGCCTACAGCCAGATTGCAGAATGGACACCCGGCGCCCGCCATATTGCGCTCGGGCTATGGGGCGGCCCGTCGGGGGATGTTCGGGGGATCAACATAGAGCGAGCCGCAGGGGAAACAGGAATGCAGTATATCGCCATCCGTGATCTGCATATTGAGGAGAATACAGCGACACAATACACCAATGCGGCGGTTGCGTGGCATCCGAACGATCAAGGGATGAATTTCATTGCAGGGCGGATCGTGCGTGGGCTGCAGCCTGTAACATGGCTGCCATGGATAACGAGTAGCGGGAACGGAACCATACCAACAGGAGGCACGATACCGTGACACAGGAAACAAACAACCAGCCGACAGCGGCAGAATTGCGCATGCGGGCCGCAGAGTTGGAGCGGCTAGAGACTGAGGATTGTATGAGGGCGCTAATCCATCTCGCCAACCAAATGGGATTCGCTATTGGCGCAATCCCGGCGATGACGAGAGTGGAAGCAGGTTGGATGCTGACCGCGCAGTGGGGCGTATCGAAACTCCAATAGGGGGCATCTATGGGCGACATTTCGACAGTCAGCGGTCAAATCACGGGCGGCGATGAGTTCAGCGGTTTACTGGTGAGCCCCACACAGGGCAACGCCGCCGGGGAGCAATACGGCGCCAGAATCAACAACGCTGGCGTTTCTGGCGGCTCTGGTATGAGTTCGTTTATTCCGTTGGCATTCCACGGCGGGGCGCTCAACAATTACAAATCAACCATCTGGATCAGCCCAGACCTTAACCGACCGGGCATCAATTCGGGCTTTGTCGTGACCGTAGTTCCGCCCGATTTTGGCGCTGTCTTTGCCGGCAATATCGGCATACTCAACAGCAGCCCGCAGGCGGCATTACACGCGGGCGCGGGGGCGGATGCACCCTCGACGCCAAACACGGTCATATACGCCAGCAAGAGCGGACAGACAGGGCTTGCGGTCAGGGACAGCAGCAACAATATCGAGCTTGGGATGATTGCCGGCACTACTTTGGCCAGCTTGGGCACAGTTACCAATCATAGCCTGCAAATCCTCATCAACAATACCGAGCGCATGAGGATCACGACGGGCGGTTTTGTCGGCATTGGCACCACGGCGCCTATCACCCCGCTGCACATCGAACAGGATGGCGTCAACAATTACATTTTGCTTGGCGCGTATGGTTCCGGGTTTGATTCAAAGCTACTCCTCTACACAGCCAACGGCACTCAGGCGGCGCCCACGGCGACCCAGATGGGCGATGTGATCGGATCGGTCTATTTCCAGGGCTACGATACCGCCCGTTCAACCGGCGCTCGCATCTATGGCATCGCACCTGCCAACTGGGGCACCGCCGGCGACACCACCGACAACCCGACCGATATTCGATTCGCCACTACACCCGATGGCGCCGGGCTATTGTCGGATCGCATGGTGATTGATTCCGATGGCATGGTCGCCATTGGGCTGCAAGTCGGTGTGGCGACGGCGATTTATGATCTTGAGGTCATTAAAGATGCGCCCAACGCAACGCTGTTTTTGGGTGGGTTTTCGTCCACAGGGCTTGGCGGCTGCGGGACCGTGCGCCTGTTCGGGGCGCGGGGCTCATATCTCAGCTCCCCAGCAGCGAACCAGGCAGGCGACAGATTTGGCGAGATCGATTTCATGGGGTGGGACGGCAACGGCAGGACAATCGGCGGGGCCATCTATGCGCAGGCGGCGGCGGCATGGGGGAGCAGCGGAGATACCAGCGACGCGCCGACCGATTTGTATTTTGCGACGGCGGCGGATGGAAGCGAAACGGTTGTTGATCGCATGGTGGTCAAGAGCACAGGTAAGGTTAGGATTGGCGCTACTCAGCACACAGATGATGCGCTCATGCACATCGGGGCCGGCGCCAATAGCCCTGTCTATCTGGGCAGTTACCCGCTCCTCTACTTGGCAGACGAAGGCGTTGCGAAAATCCAGATCACCAGCGGCGAGCTTGGGGATTATGCAATGCTGGAAATGTACGCAGACGGCGCGGCCGGGACAACTACAATCGGCACGCTTTACCCTCACCCGTTGATCGTGATAGCGAACGATCACGAAATCGCCCGCTTTGAATACAGCGGCGATCCAGAGACGGAAAAATTGATTGTCCACGAGGATTTGCACGTCAATAACCAAGTCTACATCTATGCGGGGCACGATGACATTACGCCCGCTGATTTCGAGGATGCGCGCTCGCTTAACTTCGCCAAAGAGGATCAGCATATCGCTTGGCGAAGCGAGTTTACAGGGGAGAGCAAAACGATCATCGGCTGGGATGGGGTAGATATACTTGAAGGCGGGGACTATCACATCACCTCTGGCATTGTGGACATGCTCAAGCTCAAGGATGACGAAAAATTCATGAGCGTGTTCTTGGGCGGGGAAACACCAGAGGGCACGCTACATGTTTCTAACTGGTTGCCGGGTTCTGGTCCACAAGCCGGCGGCTGGGTAACAAAAGCTATCACCATGTCTGGCTCAGGCGGCTATGCGCTGTTGACGGGGGGCGCTGACTCCTCATCAGTTCAATACGCATTCATTGGCCACGCTGTTGTCAGACGGCTATCAGGCGGGGGAGTTATCGCCGTGACCTTGAACGTTGCCGATGGCAGCCCGCAGGTTGTGACCACAGATACGGGCAATAGCGTTACATTCAGCGTGTCTAGTTTTTCGTTGATTGTCACCCGTTCGGCAGGTTCGGGATCGTTTGATGTTGCGATCTCGGGGCTGTTCATGTAGGGAGCGCAGACATAACCATCCACACGGAAAAGCCCCAGGTCACTCGCCTGGGGCTTCTACCTTCCTTCCGTCCTTACGAATCATACTCCCATTGAATCGACAATCAGTTGACGAAGTTCCGCCATTGCTTTTTGATATGGCGGCCCTTTACTTTTGAGATCAACGCTCCATAGTTCGCCCACAATATCAGTGAACGTCGCGCCGCTGCCCAACATCTGTTTAACCCGTGCGGCGCGGGCGTCGGGTGCTATTTCATCAATCTCATCAATGGCCGCTCGCTCTTGCTCGTTATCTTCTGGCTCATAGACCTGCCGCATGGCCTGGTCAAGCGGGTAGCCATAGCGCACCATAAGAGAGACAAGATTGGGCTTGGGCTTCCAGTCCGCGATAATGTCCAACAGATGATGAACAGCATCCAGCTGCTTATCATCTAAGCTGAACCATTCTCCGTGTGAGCGGTATTGATTCAATTGACCATGCAAGAAACGTTCCGCCCATCTTGGATCATCGCAGTGAACAGAGCGAACCAACTCAAGCGGGACCGGCGAGCCGATCCGTAAATTTTCCAGTCGGGCATCTGCTGAGGTTGCAATGCCAACCTTGTACAAATCCATGTCGCAAGCCTTGACAACATAAAGGTAACCCATATGATTATTCTCCTAATCTGGAATCAGCGAACGTAAAATCTGGTTCAACTCGACTGATGCTGCCTGCCATGCCCTGCCCTTCTGCGTAATTCCCCACACTTCCGAGATAATATCCGTCTGTGTCTTGCCGGCTTTGAATAACTGTTTGACGTGCGCGGCCTCTGGCGTGGCCGGTTCCGGCGCAACCTGCCATGTCATTGCGGGAATCGGCTCGATAACCGACACCGGACCCGGGTTCGGAACCGGCTCTACCACCTGAGACGGAAAACAAATACGCAGATCCGCCTCCGTCGTGTTCGGGATGGCGAGTGTAACCGGCTCGGCGCGTGTCGGCACAAAAATAGACTGGCCCGGCTGCAAAAACGGAACCGTGTCGAGCAGCTTGCGATCTGGAATCAAACGCTGCACGGCGTCTTTGTCTGCCCGCAACACATAGCGCCCGACGAAGGCTTTGCGCAGGCTGGCATCGCCACCCGTGCGCCCCATCTCGGCAGACTGGCCGGCGGCAAAGACGAACATGCCCACCTTGCGCCCGCGCTCGGCTATGCGTGCGAGGTCAGCGGCGAAGTCTTTGCCATAGTCGTCAATCAGCATGTTGACCTCATCTACCGCCAGAATGCGGATCGGCCATTCCTGGGGCGGGTTCGGTGTGTTGATTCGCTCGGCCATCAGGTGTAGAAAATAGTGCATCGCCTGCTCTATCGGCTTGTCGTCTATGGCTGGCTCGAATAGCTGGTAGGCGGATAGTGGCTGAAGCGCCGTCGCTAATCCTTCGTTGGTGTGGCCGTGTGGGTCGATGATGCCCACCTGTGCGCCCATCATGCACGCTTGCGCTACTAGATAGCGCTCCAGTGTGGTTTTGCCACCGCCCGACTTGGCAATGATTAGCGTGCTGAACACATCTTTCAATGTGCCAAAGTAGGGCTGGTTGTCGTGGTAGCCGCACAATAGGCGATCTGGGCTGATGATGCCCTGCTGATGCAACTGGCTAAACGAGGGCACAATCTGGGCTGCTGGCCCGGCAAGCATGGCCGGTTCCGCTCCGGCTCCGCCATTGTTTTCAACATGCCAGTGCAAGGTATGAGGCACATTGGCGGGCGCTTGCATAGTCGCCACATGCGCCAACGCTAGATGAAATTGTGCTTGTCTCGCGTCGGTAAGTTCCGCCCGCGCGATGCGAATTTCGCCGGGGCGCACGATCACAAACGCAACATCAGCTTGCTGTCGGTCGAGGTCAATCCACTGTTGGCGCAAACGAACAACCTGTTCGCAGACCGCCACGACGCCGCGCCAGACAGAGCCACAGGCCAAGCGGAGGAGGAGGATCACTACGACCGCAACCAGAGCGACGATAATCAATGCGGGTAGATTGTCCAAGATGTAATTCATTGTCACCCCCTCAACATGCTGTCGGATGTGTCCGACAAAATCCCGCTCGGTTGTGGTCAAGCTGTGTGTTGATACGATTGAGCGTCGAATGATAGCCGTCACGGTCAAGAGCAGCGCCACCCGAAACCATCACGAGCAACAACATGCCGACGACAAGCGCCCACACCAGGCAGCTAGAATTAAGTTCATCACGCTTCTGGTAGGCGGCCCAGCCGATGACAATAGCAGCGACAACAATAAACATAGCCTCGCCTCATTTTGATAGGTGAGATCAACGGGGCATACTACGGAGTAGCCCACAGTGACCTCGTGCGTCAGTGTGTGGTTAGCTCGCCAGTTGTGTTATCTCCACGGCTGGCGGGCGTCTAGTTATACGCAGCGCAAAACGTCTAGTACTTCATCAATTTTTGTCTCGATGCGTGTCAAGCGATCATCTTTCGTGTTGCCCTGCATCCTGAAATCTTCCTGCCGTAACATCTCCTGAAGAATATAGGCGTCCGTGCGCCCGGTGTGTTTCTCTCGTAGTTTCTCCCAAATCCGGGCGCTTTCTTCATCCAGCCTGAATGATAATCGCATATTTACCCCTAGTCTTAATTTGTCTGACAATATTCTACACCCACCTTCCCTTGCTGTCAACTGGCAATCTGCGCTCCGGTGGCTGGCAACAAAAAACCGGGCCATTGCTGACCCGGCTCGTTTATAATTATAGCGTTCTCTCCATCTCGTTATCCACAAGCTGAAGAATGGCGGGCTGAATCCCGCCACGCTGAGAGAGCCAACGTTTGCGCTCTTGTCCCAAAAACAGGCTAGTGTCTGGCCTAGTGCCCGATGCGTAAGATTCGGTCGCCTGATAAGCCGCCTCCTCGGCGCGTATCCCGCCATCAACCAGGGCAAGGAACTCAACAGCCGCTTTACGAGTCCTGAAATACCAGTAGCAGTCAGGATTGATTGGGCCGGTCCCGCTAAGGTCTGCCACCCAACCGGGGCGGCGCTCTGGGTCTACCTCTGTCCGCTTGAAAACTCGTTTGTCGCTCATGTCATCCCCTTATAAATCGCTGTTTGGATCGTCCATCAACTGGCGAAACTGGCTGTACGATACGTTCTTGGGCAAAGTGGCGCTTACTGGCTTGCTGTCCTGTGCCGGCTGGTCATCAATGCGAATCTGAGCGCCAGCGGTCGAAAGCAGGCGATTGACCTTCTCAACATTCACGCGCCACGCCTTGCGGTCAGCAATCCATTTGCCGTCCATGTACGTCTTGATGTAGTCCTTGATAGCGAAAGTGTCGCCGGTCAGAGTGTCACCATTAAGCTGGAACTTGTTGCCTTTGCGGTCGGTTATATGAGTGGTCATCAGAATTTTCTCCGTTTGTGCTTGCCTGCTGAACTATCTATATTCTACGCTATATAGCGCATTTTGTCATCATCCTTTTGACGTATCTTTGCTGGCAAAAAATGCCCGGCCAGTGAGTTTCACCAGCCGGGACTTGCAAGTTCATGGCATCGCCATGAATCTATTTGGAGATGCCGGGGCTTTGCTTTGACGGGCTTGAGCCGTGGCGTCTCCCTACCCTAGATTGTACTGTTACCAACATCACTCGATAACGCACGATTGACGGTTGATTGAACACGGTCACGATTGCTGGACGACTGCCCTGACATTGCGCCGGGTGGATTTGGTTGGTACTGCTATGTCAACGCCCAGATGAGGCGGCTTGACCTTCAGTCAAACTATTCTACCTTACGCACCACAACAATATCGCCGTTGAGTGGGTTCAAAAACGCCGCCGCATCGCCAGCATTTTGCGGCTCAAACTGTTGCCACATGGTTCGCTTGTCGCGGAACCAGGCAATTGCATCTGCCGCCGTCTCAAATTCGAGTGATTCCAAAAAACGCCGATTGTTCTCAGGATAGAAATAGCCAAACATGGGATCTCCTCTATCTTCCACACGCCTGATAATCGTGGTCAGCGAACATGCAGCTACCAACGATAGGCAGCCACCACGGCGACCCAAAGGCGATAACTGGCGGCTTGGTCGACACCGGTGTGGCTGTCGGCGTAACCGTCTGCGTTGGCGTCGGTGTGATTGTCCAGGTGGCGGTAGGTGTGGAGGTTGCGAAGTCTGCGCAGACCGCCGAACGATCACCAGGCCACTCCTCACCAGCCACACCCAGCGCCGTACAGCCTGACAGCGGACGCGGCGCACTTGTGGCCCAATGATACAACGCGATAGCCTCATTCGCATTACTGGCGATGTCGTAGGGCGCTTGTGTGCCCTTCCACTGCTCCGCCTGGTCAATGCAATCGGGTTGATTATAGGACGCCGTGCCGAGGTTGCATTCTGGCCAGCCGCTATCGGCGTAGGCTATGATGGCGGAGCAAGCGACGATGAGCGTCAACAACGCGCAGAGTAAGATAGTTTTAATCAACATTATGCAACCCTCCCCCAGATGAGCGGAATCATGTATGGCTGACAGTGAAACCCGAACGTCTCCCCGAGGATGCCAGGCGGCCGTGTTTGCGCGCTCCAATCCGTGATGTAGAAGTCATTGCTCCTGAATCGCATCTGGTAGACATGGCTAGTATCGAGTCCTGTGGCCGCGCCCTGATAATCGATCTCATCAGGCGTGTTGACCGTTGGCACCATAACATGGTCCGTGAATCTGTTGGCCGTCGTGTCGAACAGAACGGCATAGAGCCGGGGATATGTGGGCGGCGGCATGTCGCCATCCATACAGCGGACGATCAGTAGAAAGTGGATGCAATCGGCGGCGCCCTCGCAGGGATCTTCGGCGCCATGCGGCGGAAAGATAGGCCCGGGACGGAACGCAGTACAAAAGACGAAGACGCAGAACAACAAAACGAACTTGAACATTATGACCCTCCAGTGAACAAAAAAAGACGTTTGCTCTCGCTGGAAGGCTGGGCTATACTGTCGATAGCCACGGCCCGCTGCTCACACCAGCGAGGTTATGGTTAGTCTTGGGTGAGTGCGCAATCACTTGCCCAAGACGTTGAGCACTAGGTTAAATTTGACTCTAAATCTTCCACATCATCGAAGGAGTCACCGACTATTTCCCGCAGGGCTGCGAATCCCTCAACAGCCCCGCCCGCTTTCATTGCCAACATTTGTTCTGCCATGTTTGTAGGGGGTTCTGCCGTTCCCGCCATGATACGTAGCTCGTGCAACTCCGCATTGGCGGCGGCAAGCTTGGTGGCGAGGTCGTCACGTTCGGTGCGCAACCGAGCCTCCGTCAGGACATCGGCACCTACCAGCGTCAACAGTTGGTCAATCTCCAACCGCAACCGCCCAATCTCAGCCGATGCGATTGTCAATTGCCGATTCGCCTCGTCACGTTCCGACTCATATCCAACCGCCCTGTTTTCCAACTCCTGGTATGCCGCACTCAACTCGGCATAGTTGGCGTTGAGTTCGGCAATGGTTTCCCGCAATTCGGCCACGATGCGGGCTAATCCAAATGCCGATTGTGATACTAGCTGGCTATATGCTTCGCTCATCACTCCCCCTTCCGCCCTGGCTGGGCGTCTTCCAAATTTTGCTGTCTTTACCCATTGTTCACCTTCTTGAATTCGATAGCCCAGATCCACGGTGACGCTGCCCACGGATACCCGCGCTTTGCATTCAAAGAATCCCACAGGTCGCTATACCATGCCCGCACGCCCATCGCCATGTAAGGTGATAGCTTAGGCGAGGAGAAATCCGGCACGCCCTCCGCAATGGCATCGCCGTCGCTGATGTCCTGCAACCGCTCAACCTTCACTTTGACAATTTCCAGCGTCAGGCGGCTGGCCCAACGGGGCATGAACATTGAAGAGCGCCAGCGCGCCGAACCGGCGAAACTCTCCGCAACGATAGGCGCTTCGCTGGCTCGATACCAGATGTGATCGGAGTTGCCGCACTGGGGATCGTCACAATGCGGGCAGTCGTGCGCCCAAGTCTCCTTGACATAGAGTTTGTCGCCCGCTACACCATAGGGGCAACGAATCGCCAAATCAATGGTTGTTTCGTAGGGTGGGCCGCCATAGTCGCCTACCGCATACGACTCCCATGCCGTCCAGCTATCTGGATGAAGAAAGTATGCATCTATCGTATCGCCGTCCAGAGTGCCCGGGGCGCACCACCTGGCGTCATGGCTGGCCTGTGGCTTCATCACGCGCCTTGTCTGTGTTTTGGTTCCTTGCAATATTGCACGCACTGATTCACCGGTCATGATAATAGGTCTGTCGGTCATAACAATCCTTTCTCCCCGCCTACCCCCGGCCTCGGCAGGCTCGGCCACCTGAACGGCGCCTGAGCTTGTCGAAGGCGGGGGAGCGTATGCGAGGAACAACATGGGGATGAAACAGGCTCCACACTACTGGCGAGCGTGGCGGGCCTGTTGGGAACTCAGTCGGGATCACAGTCTAGATCTTCATCGTCTTCGTAGTCTTCATCATCCAGACAGCCACAGGAAATCAATTGCCCGAGGCAGCGAGGACAAATTTCCATGTCACAGCCTGGGTGATGATAACCGCCGGCTTTGATACCGCAATCATGGCAACGCTGCTCAGGACCGCCATAGTCGGGTGTGTAAGGAATAGACGAGAGTGTTCTGTCATCAGGAAAATCAACTTCTCGGTTTGCCGGACAATCGTCGGCAGTCAACATTTCTAGATTGCATGAAGTACAGATAGCCATGATTCCTTCCTTATGCCAAAATCACATCGCCGTCCGACTCGCGGTTCGGCTCAATCACATCGCGCTGCGCGGGAGCGGCGTCATCAATGCGGCGCAAAATCTTGTCCAGCTCTGTCCAGGCCTCGGTGCGCGCCATCCTGTCGGGGATGGCGTTGTCCTGTAAGATCCAAAATGCCTTGCGTAGAGTCCTCTGAATTTCTGCCATACTCAGCATGATTACAACCTTTCCCGGCTGCGTTGCCGGTGTCTATTCGATTATGGCAGCCAACCCTTTGCCCTGGCCGCATAAATCGCAATCTGCAATAAGAACGAAAAAGCATAGAATGCCAGTGCGAACCACACCCACCTAGACAACGGCATGTGGTCGGGGGCCATCCAGATACAGATGGGCACACCGATCAAAGTTGTGATGCCTGCCAAAATTGCGGCGCTTGTAAGGTTGCTTATCATTTGCAATCTGCCTCCCTCAACGCTTTCGGCATCACTGGCCGGGGGAATGGCGGCGGCGTGGCGTCTGGCTTGTACGTTTTCTCGAAGTCGTAAATCGACCATGCTGCCCGCTCAAATCGTTGACGCCGCCAGCGCCAGCACAGGAATGCGATCCACAGTTTCTTCATTTCTTCCCGCCCTTCACGATCTGCTCTACTTTCTTCACGAGTGCGGTATGGTCGGCTTCGGTCGCCGGTTTGGGTTGCGGTTTGGGCTGTGTCTGTGTGGTCATTTTATCCTCATATGAACGGTACACGAATGAGCAGGTTGTCAATCCTTGCCGAATCAACGTTGGCGTCTCGATACTCCCACGCCAGAATAGAATGGGCGGTAGCGGCCAACTGTCCGACTGTGGCGACCGAGCCGAGCCGACTAATCGCCTGGTTGACCGCCCATTGGTAATCGGCGTCGGTCGGGGTGGGGCTGGTGGGCTGGGTGGTGCGCTTGAAGATGTTCATGGTTTTTCCTTATCTCACTTTCAATTTAAGGGCATCGGCCACGGCGTAGGCATCAGCAGCGGCGGCATGGCGTGCTTTCCACCCCGCGATCTGCGTATCGTTTGCGCAATCGCAAGACATGCCGCCAAGCTTGTGGATGGTCCAGCCTTCGCGCCAATCATCCTGCGGCGTGATAAAAAAGCCACGTATTGAACGAAACGTTCCATTTGGTTGCCGCCGGTTGTAAATCATCGGATCAGATGGTGGTTCTTATACGCCTAATGTCAACATGGTTTGATTCTCCCTCGAAGGTGGGCCGGCTGGGGGATGGCCGGCGACGTGTGTTAGTCGTACCATTCCATCAATTGAGCGCCACAACAGGCGCAGCGATAATCGTCATCAGAATACGGTGGATGCTCTACATCGCCCCGCAAGCCGTACTTGTGCCCACAGAGGGCGCATACATCCACAGGGGCATCGTTTCGAACAAACTTGCGCACATTCACGCCGATGTCGAACAGTCGGCGCACCAAGCTTTTGTCGCTCAAGTCCAGTCGCATTAGTCTCCGATCCTTTCGTCTTCTACGGCGGTCCAATCAATGTCATCTGCGCAGTAGTGAGCGCCGTTAGCCACATCCTCAAGGCCAGCGAAGAAATCGGCGGGCGCATCGGCCATAAGTTCTGCAACCTCATCGGCGGTCAATGGATCTCCCATCCCCGGTCTACGTTCCGTTTCGGCGTACAATGCGCCGGGCGCGTAGCCGTCAATGATGATCTCGCCGCCGTTGTGGATGTGGCCGATGCACAACATTCGCATTTCCGTGATAGACGTTTCCTTTCCTGCCTGCTCCATCTGGCGTATCAGTTCCCAGCCCAACGCTGCGTCGGTGAGCATGTCGGCGTCAGCGGCGGCTAAATCATCGAGTCGTTTTGAGATTGCGTCTTGTTGGTGTAACATGGTATCGAATTCCTTGTAGAGAGATGGGATTCACTTGGGCCGGGGACGTTGTAGCGTCTGCCGGCCCTTCTTTTGCTAATTTGGGCGAGCACATCGGCGGCACGTCCAAGTAGCGCCGCCATCTTCGGACGAAACCATGTCTAGAACAAGCCAGCGGTCGCACTCTTGGCAGTGATAGTATCCGTAATCGGACGCCCAATTTGCGACATCCTCATAGCCAAAATCTTCTTTGGCTATAGCCTCCGCAACATCTGCGGGGTATCCCCGTAGCAAATCTGATGCTAACATTTTTTTACTCATCGTTCTTTCTCCTCGCCGGCTTAGTCACCTCGCCGGCCCTATTACTTACGCCCAAAGCACATCAGAATCGTCGCTTTCCAACTGCTTGACTATCTCCGCCTGCCGCCGCTCCATCTGGTTGAAGTCGTCCATATCCCGAATGGGGCTGGGCTCAAACTGGCGGGCCTGGCGAGGGCGGCGTACTTTACGCTTCGGCTGGGGTGTGGTAGAATTCTTGCTCATGTGATTGTCCTTTCGATTCGGCCCGGCACTGCGGACACAGTGGCCGGGTTTTCTTTTTGCCAGTGGTGAACATCTCTGGTGTTCAGTATAAACCATTTTCACCGGATTGTCAACACCCAAAATGTTCAATTAACCTTAAATTTTATACGCCAATCTGGGGCAAAACGAAACACCCTGATCAATCGGTCAGGGTGTGGTTATGTACCTTTATTCACAAAGAGGATACAGCGAAGGATAGAGGAGGGGAAAACGATACTACATATAATCGTCAGCGCATCGTAAGGATTCCATCTGAGAAACGTAGGTTACAATGCAGAGATTTTCCGACCTGTCATCCGGCGACCGGCAAACGACCATTGACCGACTTCGCCAACTGATCCATGTTGTCCATCCCGGTGTTGTCCTGCCCACTCCGCAGGTTGACTGGAGCAGAAACCCCCAACACTCGCTCAAATTTCCCGATCATCGATTGTCCGCCCAGCCGGGCCACGTCCCGCCAAAGTGATAACCACTCGCTCTCCTGAATTGCCCGTTGATCAACCAGCCGGTTAACCAGCTTCCACACCAGTTCAATATCACCCTCTGGCAACTGTGCCAGGGATTGCGTCAACTCTTGTAGTTGGTGTGGCTGCTCAAACCCTAGTAGGTAGTCAGGGGTGACACCTAGCATCTCCGCCATGATCACGAGCAAGCTGACCGATGGCTCATTCACGCCGCGCTCAATTGCCGAAATGTGCGACTGACCCAGCTTGCGCCCCGTGCGCCTGGTGAGTTCACTCGCAAACTTCCGCTGGGATGGGTAGAGCTTCTCCCTAACTTCTCGAAATAACTCCGGTTGAAAACCTCGCTTGTGCATCATGCCTCCGCATCAAAAATTTAAGGTACGCTGAACATTTAATCTGTTGACATTTGATTCGTTGTCTGTTATCATGGTGAACAGAATAACCGTTCAGTGGAGATCAAAAAAAATGTACGAACATCGACAGATAGCGCACTTTGGCAGAAACCTCACCCGCCTGCGCACACAAAAGGGCATCAGTCAGCGTCAATTAGCTGAGTGTCTAGGCCTGCGCCAATCCCACATCGGCAACATCGAAGCCAACCGCGGCCTGCCATCGTTGGAGGTTGCGCTAGAAATTGCTCAGTATTTCGATGTTCCTCTTGATTCGCTAACTGTGAATCCCGAAGCCGAGCCCGCCCACTAGGTTACAGTTCAAATGCAACTTTCACCTGCGGGTCAACGGGCTGGTGATGTGTGTTCGCAAGTCGTCCGCATCCATCAAGTTGTACCCAGCAGTCTCCCGAAAATGCTTGTGTCCCAACTGACGGCGCAGAATATCAGCATAGATGCTCCCCGGATGTAGTTTGGTGAAGTGAGTAGTAAACGCCCGGCGTAAATCATGGCAACCTTGAATCCGATCATCCAAACCGGCTCGACTGGCCGCAACCTTGACAATCTTGTACAGGGCGATAGCGGCCAGTCGTTGCCCGTCATGTTTGCGTCGAAAAATCGGGCCGGTGTCAATGCCGGATTCTACCAGATGACACGCCAAATAGGACATGGTGACGGAATCAAGCGCAACTTGACGCTTACCGCTCCGGTTGGCTTTGGTGCGCTTGCCGGTTATGTCTGCCAGTCCAGTCCCATCAGCGCAGAACGCTATATGTTCTACATCCAACCGGGCGCATTCGGTACGCCGCAATCCCGCGCCGATGAACAAGGCCAGGATCGCTTGATTTCTTGCCGGCGCGATGGATTGTCCTGCGCATTCCATCAAGCGCTCAAGCTGGGCCAGCGTGGTCGCTATTCGCCTGGTCGACTCGCCATCGGGCGCGGGAAACCACATGCGACAATTGACGCCGATCCGGTTGGTGTCAAAGGCCCATTTCAGAGCGGAGCGCAAAACCCGCATCGCATTGTAACGAGTGCTGTAGGCTAGTGGCTTCTTTCGCTTGCTCGGGACGGTGCGCAAGTGGAGTTCAAAAGCGGAGCATAGAGAGGGTGTTAATCGCCAGTTGCGGATCGGACCAACACATTCCCACCATTGCCGAAAGTAAAGCAGCTTTTCGCGATAGCCCGATATGGTGTAGGCATCGCATGAAAGTGAGCAATGTTGTAACCAGCGGTCAAGCAAATCGCCAAGACGCCTACCGTCAATCGCATCTTCATCGGGATCAAGACGGATCTCATAAACGCTCATAGGCCACCTCGCCGGGGAGCAATGGAGACAACGGGGGCGGGGCCATCTGCAAAGAACATAGATGACCTCCATTTGTAAATAGGTTTGTTGGAAGGTCATCAAAATAACATCGCTTATCGAGGGGAGCAAAAAAGAGAGTTTACGACGATTGCGGTAACGAATGTAAAGAGCATGATCGTTTGCTTGCAACATTGTGAAATTTCTGTGAAGTCACCGTGACCCACATGAAAAGCCCCGCATCGGCAGTTGATACGGGGCACAGCAAATGGATAAACGAGGCGTACATGGTGGGGAAACATCGGGGACACTGGCTATAGGCAACACTCCTTTGATCATAAGGTCTTGTATGTTGCATATCCGGTGACGACACTTTCCACCCTCCATCGTAGCACACTTTCCAGTAAATAGCATTAGAGATTTTCGTGATTGTCCGGCTTTTTTAATCTGGTACTCACAAATTATGGACGATAAGGTTTATCAACGCCTACGTCTACATACGGAATCCTTACGATACATCGTTACGGACCTGGAAACTGTGTTAAGACTGGCTCAAGAACTTGAACCCACCGGCGCAATCGAGAAACACGACACTGCCGGGACGCTGGCCGACGCCTTCGACAAGATGTTGACGCATATCGACAAGATACTAGAGAAGGTAATCACCACACGCAGCCGAGTCGAACGGATGGCCAAATTGTGCAATCACGAGCTAGAATTCGCTGAAGCGGAAAAGAAGCACGGTAAATGAGTGACCAATCACAATTCTTACTTGCCGTGTCGCTGCTGATCGGGCTGTGGTTGCTGGCTGAGGCGATGGGGCTATGAATGCAGCACAAATGATCAACCAGACATCAGGTAGGGTCGAATACTACACACCCGCCAACATCATCGAGGCCGCACGCCGCACGATGGGCGGGATCGACCTGGACCCGGCCAGCAGTTACCGAGCAAACTTGATCGTGCGAGCTACAGACTATTTTACTGAACAAGACGACGCGTTAGGCCGGGTGTGGCGGGGCAGGGTGTGGATGAATCACCCGTTTGGCCGCCAGAGTAACCCGGCGTGGATCTTCAACCTCGTTGACCACTACCGCCGAGGGCTAGTCACACAAGCGTGCTGTATCACGTTCGCTTGCACCAGTGAAGAATGGTTCGGGCCGCTGTTTGATTATCCGATGTGTTTTCTCAGACCACGAACCAACTACATCGGGCCGGACGGTAAGACGGTGCGAGGTGTGACGAAAGGCTCAGTTGTAACCTACCTGGGGCCGCACTACACCGATTTCATGGAGAATTTCGAGCCACTTGGCAAGGTCGTCTTTCCGGCATCCATGTGGCGGCAAAGAGCACTCAACCACACTTGTGATCTGCGTGAGGCTGTGGAGATGGCAAAGGCATCCACATGACCCCCGACGCCCGCCACTCTACCGCGCTATTCTTGTCCGCCGCGCTCGCACAAGCGCCCGGCTTGGCTGAGATGTTCCGTCGGTTGCATCCCGAGCAGGCGGAGATGGCAGCGGCATACCTGGCGGCGGTAGACCAAATGCGGAACTGGCACGATGGGCAGCGGGAGTTAGAGGTTGACGACGACGACCGAGAATATAACGGCGTGGCGGTGGCGTAGATAACGTGAGGGGTAGCCGCGACACAGCAGGCATTGAATGGGGCGGCCAAGTCGGGATGGGGAAAGCCTGACAAACTGTGAAAATGTCGATTCGCTGTGAAAAGTGTCATTTTCATAGACAAACACTTGTTCACCTGTAAAATCCGTACAATACCTGTGCAATCTTTGCGGAGACTTTGCACAATGTGTGCCCAACCCGTCTTAATCGTCCTCGCCATCGGCATCACACTCGGTTTTGCGTTAACCGTGGCTGGCGCATGGTTGGGGAAGCATGGATTTTGGTACTGAATTCTCACCTCCCCCCACGGCCTGCAACCAGGCGGGCGCCAGTGAATAGCCGGTTGGCGCCGTAGCTTCTTCATCGCTACCTCCTCCTGGGCCGTAGTTGAGGCAACACCGGCAAGAACTCGACGTGTAGAGGGCTGTGGGGGAGTTGTACAAAGGAATAACTATGACGTGGGTTTATAGCGGAGATGTGACGCTGCCAGATGGGCGCATCGTGCATGGGCGAGTACTAGCATCAGTGGCCTACCACGAAGACGATCTAGACATTGATGACGTCCAACTCGAATGGAAGGATGGTGACGAGTTGACTGCTGATGAGTTTAACGAGGTTGTAGGCGACAGTTATCTACATGAGTATGTAACTGACAAGTTGTGCGATGGCGCGCCGGAGCCTTACGAACCGGAACCTTACTGACTATGACTACCCTCACCCGCCGTCGATTCTTACGCTTTCTACCCGCCGTGGTTGCCGCGCCGCTTGCACAGTGGCCAACATCGGACCCGGCGCCAGAGCCAGAACCAGGCGCAGACACGGCATTAAATCTGACGTGGCGCATGACAATGGCAGAACTCGAGATCGTCGGACTCAAGGCAATGGACACCACACAAAACAGATGGTTGGACTATTTCGGCCACCGCATGCCCAACCCCGAACAGTATCGACCGGAGAGACCGAGGCGAACATGACACCCGGCACACTTGTAAAATGGACGATGAACGGCGTCCCTCTCACCGGACGCATCGTCGCCAACGGTGGCGGCAAGGCGCAGGTAGCGGCCAACGGGAACACCTACGAGGTGGCTGCGAGGGAATTGCAAGTTGTCGTGGTTTGTCCAGGCTGTGACAAGCCATTCAGCCGGCGCCGAGTAGACCAGCACTACTGCTCAGATCGTTGTCGCCAGCGGGCGCGCAACGTTCGGCGTGCAAAGAAAGAACAGTCAACGCCCCGCCTGTGCCTACAGTGTGGCGAGGAAATCAGAGGAAAGAATCGGGCAAACAAACAGTTTTGTAGCACCAAATGCTACAGACTATCCAGGCCGGCAAACAGATGCGCAGCTTGTAATCAGCCGACAAAATCCAGAGGCGCCACCCACTGCCGAGCGTGCGCCGATGCCATTGACCGCTGCGATACCGATAATCTTGTATTCGCCGCAATCGTTGACTACAAGCGACGGCATGACGGCAACACCCCCAGCGCCGGAGAGCTAGAACGCACGGCCCTTTGCACCAAAAAGACGGTGCAGATAGCGATAACCCGGCTATCTGCCGCTGGGCGTATCCGGTTCCAGGGCACCGGCCCATATCGTGACATCATCATCCCTGGCGGCAAATGGACATTCGAGGAGCCCACACCGTGACCAAACTGACCATGCTCGAACAAGAGACGCTTGTAATGATGGTGGAGCATCCAGAGACGCAAGCCGAACTCGCCAAGCGATTTAGTGTGTCAAGGATGACGCTACACAAGCGCATCCGGGGCATGTATGAGAAAACCAACACCGAGAATCCAGTGCAACTTGTGCGCTGGGCAATCGGCCAGGCCATCATCGTGGGCGCCGCCGCGCAGATCGCAGAACAATCGTTTCAAAAGGAGCCCACACCATGACCCTACTCATCATCCTCTACGTCTTCGCCTCACTCATCGCCACGGTGGCGATTTTGGCGGCGTGTGTGGTGTCTGGTCAGGCTAAGAATTCTCTTTGTAATCGCGGTCAAGTTGATCGCAGGACATTTCGATCAAGTAGACCATCTCTTGGTTGACCGACCGGCGATGACGTTCCGCCCACACCCGAACACGCTCATGAAGCTCGGGGGGCAAGGCCAGGGGATAACGTGATTTACTCTTGGGTTTCTTTTCCATGATACTCCCTTTGACGTATTTTGCATATTTCCGAAACATCATATTGACATCATATCGAATGTATGTTAGACTGACATCAGTATTAAATCACAGCGATGTGATAAGCGTCAAACAGGGTGGCCCCCTGTTGCATAAGGCGCAGTTTCACCGGGCAAAAACCATACGGCTTTACTCGCTCCATTGTTGAAGGGTGAGCTTCAGACACAGGGACTAGCCATCTCTGACCGCCCGGTGGGTCTGAAGCGCAGCCTCCAGCAATGGAGTTTTTACTTTTGTGTCCAAGCGGCAATCTCGCCGCTGACAATAAACTTTCAGGAGATTCCAACAATGTCCAACAAATTTAATCCCGCAGCCGTCGAAGGCATCGATCAGAACTTGCTCCCCAGCGATGGCCAGCAATTTCCAGTCATCTCGTTTCATTCTGGCGACCCCAAGATGAAGAAAGCCGGAGGTATCGAATACGGGGGCGGCTGGTTTATTGCCGAGGAGGGGGCACCCGCCGACATGACCGCCTATGGCTGGGCGCGAGACTCTTTCACGACCGCCAAGAGCGAAGAGGTCAAAGGCTTCTGGGCAACCAAGATCGACATCTCGGTTATCTGTGAACGCAAGCGTTGGCTGGTTGATGGCCAACCTTTCGCCTGGGATGATTACGAGAAAGCCAAGAAAGCCGGCGACACAACCCCGCGCGGCCATCAGCAGTATTTGGTGCTGCTCAAGGGCGCCGAAGATCTGGGACCATTCGTAATCGGTCTGCGCGGCCACGTGGGGATGTGCTTCAGCGGGTCCAAGAAATACAGCAGTACCGGCGTTTTGTCTTGCTTCAATCGAACGGTAATTGCCGCTGCCAACGCCATGACAAAGCCCTCCCGGTGGCACTGGCGCGCATTCTGGATTACCGTGGGCGCGGCCAAAACCGCCAAAGGCGAACCAGAATTTACCGAGGTTGGTATGGCTCCCAATACCACATCGATTGTCCTGCCCATCCCGCTGGGGTTACCCGAAAAGGCCAGCGAAGTCAACCTGGACGAATACTACGTTGGTGATGCGACGTTGCTAAAGATTAATCAGCTATTCACGGATCATCAGCCGTGGGCAACCGCTTGGGCCAGCTTTACCGGGCAGAAAACCAACGGTAAACCGGTGCCAGCTGGTGAGCCAGTCGTGACGGAAGACGAATTAGCCGAAATGGGCGTCTAAAAAATGCCGCCTGATCTATGTGTACAGCATAGGTCAGGCGGGCTTAATGGTCGGGTAGACCGGAGGCATTATGGACGCCAGGACAAACTTTGTCAATCTCTTTACCGATGCAGCACTCGACAGAAGCAAACGACCCAGCATCCAGATTGTTGATGGGTACTGGCAACTCATCATCAAGGGCGACAACGCCAAACATTTTGAAATGGTACGCGCTGCCTGCGTACCAGTGGGGGCAGAATCGACACTTGATGGCGACACCCTAACCGTTCGTTGGCCTTCCATTGCCGATCAGGTATTTGGCGACGATGGCCTTATCGCCCGCAATCTGCCAGGGTATGAGTCCAGATTGCCGCAGATCCACATGGCGCGGCTCGTACAGCGTTCTATCGAGATGGGCGAACCGGCCATGATTGAGGCTGGCACCGGCACGGGTAAGAGCCTGGCATATGCGGCCGTCGCGATGGCCATGAATAAGCGGGTAGTTATTTCGACCAGCAATAAGGCATTACAGGCGCAGCTTTACCAGAAAGACATTCCGTTTCTCTGTAAATTGTTTCCTGGCAAAAAGGTAGCGCTGGCGCAAGGCAAGAGCAATTACCTTTGCCGCGCCAAATGTCAAGACCGGCTCGGGAACGTGACCATCAAAGACTACACCTTGAACCAGTGGTATCAGGAAACACAGTCAGGTAATACCGAGGAGTTAGACTTTCAAATTTACGGGTTAGACCAGTGGACAATTGGCGAAGAATGCACCGGCAAGCGTTGCCCCTTCTATGCCTCGTGTTTCTACTACAAGGCAAAAGCGGAACGGCGCGAGGCTGATGTAATTGTCTGTAATCATGCGCTGCTCATCCTTGACCGCCTCTATCCCCAGGCGCAGATCCTACCGCCCTGTGACGTGGTTGTGGTAGACGAGGCCCACAAGTTGGCCGAGTATGCCCGCGGCGCGTTGGGTGATGAATTTACACCGGAGCGCATCAAAAAGACTCTGGATATAGCGTTTGACCTGGCCAGGGACATTGACAACATGTCACCCACGGCAGACGCCGAAATGTCCTTGCAAGTATTCCGCCAGGAATTGACGGACTATTGCCAGGGCAGTACCGACAAACAAGTAGGCGTCAAACACGAACAAATCTTCGAGGCAGGGCAAGGGCTCGCCAAAGAAATGCACGATATTGCCAACTCTATCTGGAATCCAGAGGACGCGCCAGAAGATGATGATTCGTTCAAGCTCCAAAAGAAAGCTGACAAGATTCACGGGCTGGCCGACAAGATCGGCGGATTTTGCTCGCCTACGGCGCCGCTCCGCGTGCGCTGGATTGAGCGCGAGAAAGATAAGATCGCCAAGCTCGTCAATTTGCCCTTTGACGTGTCGGAATTTATCGGGCACATGGCTGGCTTTACAACTCAGACGCCCGCCAAGATTGACCGCACAGCCTGCGCCCGCTGTGGTCGTGCCCTTACCGCCAGCATGGTACACGTCCTAGACAATACCGCCTATGGGCCGGACTGTATCCGCCACGTTGACCTGCTAGGCGATGCCGAGTTAATGCCCCTGTCTGAATGGTTGGCACAAACTGAGGAGCCGGAAGTACACCACAACCCCACAGCGATCATCTTTACCTCGGCCACCATTGCCGCGCCTACCCTGGAACACTTTATGCACGAGTGCGGCGTTGATCACGGATTTCAGATGGTGGTGGACTCGCCGTTTGATTACCCCGCCAACGCCATGCTCTACATCCCCAACGGCGAAACACCGACACCCAAAAGCGCCGAGTGGCAATCCTATGCTGTAGAAGATATGCGCCGGCTAGTTAAGAGCGCCAAAGGAGGCGCGTTCCTCCTCTTCACGTCAAAGGCTAACCTGTCGTACGCGGTCGATCATCTGCGCGATAGCTTCAAAGAGGCAGGGCTGGAAGTGTTCGTACAGGGTGAACTACCCAAAGGTGAGATCGCCAAACGCTTCCGCAAAGACGGCAACGCGGTCCTATTTGCCACCAAGTCTTTTTGGGAAGGCATCAGTATCGAAGGGGCAGCCCTGCGGCTGGTGGTAATTGACAAGATGCCATTCCAGGCGCCGTCGCCATTGCTCAAGGCCAGAGAGACAACAGTAAAAAACGCCTTTGGTGATCTACATCTGCCCGAAATGGTAATTGATCTCAAACAGGGCAGCGGGCGCCTAATCCGCCGTCTGGATGATTATGGCGTGATTGCCATTCTCGACAGCCGCGCCCGGTTAACCGGATGGGGGCGGGAAAAAGTATTACCATCGCTACCACCCGCCCGTTTGACCGCTAACATCTATGAGGTTGATGAGTTTTACCACCAACGACGAAAGGCGCCGGTAGTAGTGCCTGACACTGATTTCCCGGTAGCAATGGACCAGTCCGTATATGACGAGTTGGCCGAACTAGGATTCTAGCCATGTTAGAGGATGCGCTGCGCTATGCGCTTGAATTAGGCTGGTATGTATTCCCCTGCCATGTGCCGTACAGCAAGCCGGGGCACTCGTGCTCTTGCGAAACTTACCGGCGCAAGAAATACCCTGATTATGATTGTCCAAACCCCGGCAAGCACCCGCGCACGCATAACGGGCTAGATGATGCCACCATTGATCCAGAGCAGATCCGACAATGGTGGCAATGGTGGCCGACCGCCAACATTGGCATCAACTGCGGCAAATCGGGACTGCTGGTGATTGACCTTGACCAGTACAAGGACATCTACCAGGGGCACGATTTGCAGTTAGACGAGGAAACCGTGACGGCCATTAGCGGCGGCGGCGGAACACACCTATTCTACAAGTTAGAGCAGGGCGACACCTTTGGGCTCTCCTCAAAAGGTTTACCGCCAGGAATCGACATTCGGGCGCTCGGCGGTTATGTCATCGTTGCCCCATCTCTACACATCAGCGGCAACCGGTATCAGTGGGAAGTGGGGTATGAGCCGTGGAACTAAAACCCATTCCCGCAGGATTGCGGGCCATCCTAGAGGCGCAGCGCATTAAGGCGCCCAAGGAAATATCCTTTGATACCGCACGCAAATACAATGGCACGGGCGCCAGTCTGTACGGGCAAGAGGCGTTAACCAAAGAATGCGCGCTGGTGGCCAACGCCCCAAACGGGCAACGCAACAACACGCTGAACGCGTCCGCATTCAACATCGGGCAACTGGTGGCCGGCGGTGAACTAGACCACGATTACGCATGGGGCCAACTCATTGAGGCCGCAGGTAAGGCCGGGCTATCTAATGGTGAGGCAGAACAGACAACGGCCAGCGGCTTGGACGCCGGTATGGGGCACCCACGCTCATCCAAGCCGCTTAGGGATGGCGAAGCGGATATGGCGGCAACATGGGCAGTGACGGATTGCCCCGATCCCGCGCTGTTGTGGATTAAGCGCAACAATACACCTAGTTTTGACCTGCTCGATTATCCGGCTGAGGATGGCGGTATCCTCGATCTGTGGTGCGATCTCTACCGCAAAGAGCGCATGTTTTCGGTGGGATCGGACAAATGGTTTAGATGGTGCGGCACCCACTGGCAGACTGACACCCAACTGATGATCGATGACGAAATCGAGCGTCTAATGGACGCCATGAACGCCCAGGCACGAGAGGGGTTTAACGAGGCAAGGATAAATCAAAACAAGGAATCTATGCGGCTCTACAGTAGCTACATTAGCGCCACGAAGCGATCTAAGAACCGGGTGGCATCAGTAGAAGGAATGGCCCGCGCCAAGTGCGCGGTAGCGACTGGCATTATCAACACGGGCAACACGTTGAACCTGCGCAATGGTGTACTTGACCTGGACACCCTAGAACTACGACCGCACGATCCCAAAGAAAACCTGACCTATTGCCTGCCCTACGATTACGACCCCGCTGCCATCTGTCCACGCTTTGAAAAGTTCATCACTGAAGTGCTTGTCTTGGAGGGCACAATCCAGACTGATATGGAGCTTGTCCAGCTCTACAGGGAATCATTGGGTTATGCGCTGACCAACGACACCAGACATGAAGCGATGTTTTGGTTTAGTGGCGACGGTGGCAACGGTAAGACGGTGGCCGTAACTATCCTCCAGCGTCTTTTGGGGCCGCTCTGTTTTAATATCTCGTTTGAAACGATGGGGCTATCCGGTAACTACGACCTGGCCGATGTGTCAGGCAAGCGGGTGATCTTCAGCACCGAATCAGAGCGCGGCGGCAAACTGGCCGAGGGACACATCAAACGCATCGTGTCGGGTGAGCGCATCAACGCGAGGCCGATCTACGGCTCTCCTTTTGAATTCCAGAGCACCGCCAAAATCTTTTGGGCCATGAATGACCTGCCCGTGATCAGGGACACATCCAACGGGATTTGGCGCCGACTCAAGCTGATCCCATTCCTGCGCACCTTTGCCGAAAACGAAAAAGACATCCACCTACTGGACAAGTTGCAAGACGAGCTATCGGGCATCCTGAACCTTGCCCTGGCCGGCCTGAAATCCCTACGGCAGCGCGGGCGTTTCCCCGAAAGCACCGCATCCGTCGCGGCGGTGGAAGAATACCGGCACGAGAGCAACCCGGTGCAGCAATGGCTCAATGAGCGCACGCAGCCGGCCTATACGCCCAAGCAGACACCGGACACCTACCCAACTACGGCCAAAGCTCTTTTTGACGATTACAGGGCATGGGCCGAGCAGAACGGACGCAACCCCATGAACAACACCAACTTTGGGCGTGAGATGCGGCGGCTTGGCATTCCAAAGGACAAAGATGTTCGTGGTAATGTTTACGCTATCATTATTTTGTGATCTTGAATAGTTTTGATTCTATTCATTATGCCTACTCGTGTAAATGGCTGAAGGGTTTGAATGGTTTTGAACGGTTTGAATAGTTTTTCTATTGTTTTGGTAACTCACAGAAAAAAGAGAAAAAATAATAATTTTATTATAGTTACACAAACAATAGGCAAAACTATTCAAACCATTCAAACCCTTCAGCGAATACACGAGTAGGCATAATGAATAGAATCAAAACTATTCAAATGTTACAGGAATTGCAATGATAATTTTAGGCATCTTCACACACAACAACCTGACCGCCATCACGGGCTCGATTGAGCAAATGGATGGCCAAATCGAAAAAGAGATCGTTGGTGTGGTCTGTCCTGACCCATTCGCGGCGCTGGCCCTGGCGCTGATGGATTGCAGAGTGGCAAAGGTGCGCAGCTTGCGAATGTTTACAAATAATGCCCAGCTCTTGAAATTTTTGACATCGCCTATCAGGATTGCACCAACGCAATTTAAGACAATCAAGGGCTGGGGCAAAGTAGGTTGGGGCGGAGATCCAAATCAGTGGGGTATCTTGCATGGATTGGCTGCATTTGACCGCTGGCATATAAAGCAGGCGGTCAAACTACCGGGAACAGAGGCGATCTATCATGAGTATTGCGAAACAGGTTATAACCAAAGTCCAGCTAGACCAGGCACTACAATTTGCACTAAACGGCTATATGCGGGCGTATGGACAGACGCACGAGACGCCAGCCGGTAAGATGTGCTGGATGGGTCGCATTGACCGCGCTACGACCATCGCGGCGCAGCAGGTAGACGAGGTAAGCAAGAAGCGTATGGAAAACGCCCTTAAGAAACTTGTCAATTTGGCCGAGGCTGATTTTATCGAGGGTGAGCGCGCCCATGCCGATTATGTTGATCTGTGTGCGGCGGCGCGGGTAACGCCTCAACCGATTGAACCTAACTGTCAGTGTGAATACTGCCAGAGAATACCGAACGGTGCCGAATTGTTGTTCGCCCTGGAGGCAGCTTGAGAAAATACATTGCCTTAGACCTTGAAATCTCCACACCTATCCCCGAGGGCGCCACTGACTGGCAGCTATACCGGCCTTTCGGGGTGGCGTGTGTCGTCACGAAGGGTAGCGATCACCAGTACCCGCTCATGTGGTTTGAGCCAGGGTTTGGGTTGCGGATGACAGCGGCGCTCTTCTTGCAACTTGCCATGTATCTGGACGGCATGATCCGCAAGGGCTATACCCTACTTACCTTCAATGGCGCTGGGTTTGATTTCAACGTATTGCAGGAAGAGTACCCTGGCGGGGCATGGGGCAAGCTGGCGCCTATTCATGTCGATCTGTTCTTTCACATTTTTTGCGCGAAAGGTTATTGCCGTGGCCTAGACACGCTGGCACGGGGCGCGGGACTCACCGGCAAGCCGGAGGGTGTAGACGGCGCCAGAGCCCCGCAGATGTGGCTGGATGGGCGCTATCATGAGGTGTTGGACTATTGCGCCGCCGATGTGGAGATGACGCTAGGGTTGGCTGAGGCGGGTGAGGGGCAGGGTTGTGTCCGTTGGCTTGCTAAGAGTGGCAAAGAAGACGGGATCGATTTGGTCGACGGATGGTTGACGGTTGGCCAGGCGATGCGGTTGCCCGAGCCGGATAATTCGTGGATGAGCAACCCGTGGCCGCGGAGCAAATTTATAGGGTGGTTGAAATGATGGCAGTCAGACAGAAACAGGCTAGGACACGCAAGGCGGGCTATCGTGGCTCGATGAATACTCAAGACTTCGCTCCTACCATTATGACGCCCGCCCTGCGTCGCCAGCGCCTTCGTGAACTGGCGACCAACTTTCTCGGGCTGATGGGGCCGTGGTGCGAGGGCAGGCAGGCAGAGACGATAGCTCGTGCGGCGGTGCGTGCGCTGGTGGATACGTTGGATAAGGAAAAATCATGAAGACCATAATCGCCGGCAGTCGCAATGTTACCTATGAGCAACTGATGACGGCGCTCGAACAGTGCCCCTTCACCTCTGAGATCACCGCTGTGGTCTGTGGATGCGCTCGGGGCGCTGATCAGCATGGCCAACGATGGGCGCAAAGCCGTGGACTGCCTGTTGTTCACTACCCGGCAGAATGGGACGCTTACGGCAAAAAGGCTGGCCCGATTCGCAATTATGCGATGGCGCAAGTTGCCGAGGCGTTGATCGCTGTTCGCATCGGCGGGCCAAAGAGCAGGGGCACATCGGATATGATTTGGAGGGCCAAGCAAAAGGGACTGAGATTGTTTGTGTTAGATCTCGATGAAGTTGATTAGCGTTTTTCGTAAGGGTATTGCAATTCACGGATGGACGTGGTATGATGGCAGAGAAAGACGAATTGCGGGAGTTTTTTATAGTCGTCTATCGCGCGCTAAAGATGATCACAGCCTACATCAAACGCCGCTACGGACTAAAAGACGATTAACCCGCTCTACCCATAAGTGCCCGCTCTGGTACGCCCAGACCCGGCAAATTGTAAACGGTCACAGCCCTACGCTCTCACCATATCGGTGAGGGCGTTTTTTGTTTGTCCTGAAGGTGAGGAGTGCGTTAACACTCCCCACCCCTGCCCAGCGGAGGGTGAATTCCGCCAGACCACCACATTGTATACCGCATCGCCGCCAATGTCATTACGTAGTTTTGGCGACTTGCACGGGTGACGCAGTGATGCGGTGCAGACGCTACAGGGCCATACCTGCGCCCGGCTGACAACGACCATGATCAAATGCGTGTATTTGCGGCCGCTCCACACCATGCCGATCTGCCTGATGTCACAATCGAGGTCAGTGCGATTGATCGCCATCATCAGGCGGTCATTTGTCGCGGCTATGTGGATGAAGCCACGATCACTGAAAAGCTTGAAAAGTTCCTTGAGAACGGCCCGGTTGATGTGTTTGTTTGGGCTACGCATGGCAATCGTGAGGGGATGCTGCTCAGCACGGGCATTTTACCGACAAGCGGCGTGCGTCAGTATCAGCGGCGTAGCCGTTGTCGCTTGGCTATCCTCAACACCTGCGAGAGCGAAGACGTAGCGCGCTCGGTCATGATCGGCGGCAGTGCCGACATGATCTGCACAGTCGGCCAGATTGACAACCAAGACGCTATCCGCCTGGGCTCGTTGCTCATGGCGGAGCTGGCCAAAACAGACGATTTTTACGAAGCGTATCACGTCATCGATCCAGATGACGGCACTTATAAATATTTACAGGCGAAGGCGATCACAAAAACGTTCGACTCGCCACGAAAACGACTTATGCCGGACGAAGCAACAGAACTGCGCCAGGCCATTGACCAGTTGCGCCAATCAATGAATACGTCAACCGTGACCATGACCGAACTAAAGGGCACCATGTCAATGAACAACGCCCTGACTCAAAAGTCAATGGATTCGCTTGTTGAGCAATTTACTGTTTTTAAGGCGCAGCTTGCAGCAAGGGCTCCGATATGGATCGCCTACTTGACTGTTATTTTTCTTGCCGTCATTGCTTTTGCCGTAACTATCGTCAGCGTTGTTTTAATCTCCCAGAGGGGCGGATGAGCCAGCTCATTACGCAGATCACCCTTTATGCCTACCCGCTCTGGGCTCTAATCGCCTTCGGTATGGCTGTAGTCAGTTTTACCACATGGTTTTTTGTGGACCATGACCGCAAAACAATGTTGTGGGGCATCGTTTTCCTGGGTTGGTCGCTGGCGTTTTTTGGCGCCGGACTGCTCATTGCTCGTGTGGGCGACCCAAAGGTAATTGGACCTAGACTTGCGATAATCTGGATTATGATTTTGCCAGTATTTGCCTATACGGTCGGACTGGAGTGTGTTCGGTTGTATCGAGTCCTGAAGATGATCGAGGCGATGCGCAAGCGGAGGGCCAAAGCATATGGCAAATCTGACCGCTAATTCGTTGAACTTAGCTGCCATTCTGGCCAAAGTCCAACCCGGCGACACTATCCAGCTCGCCACCGGCGACTATCCCGGCGTCTACAACCTTCGCACGCCAGGCGTGACCATTGAGCCCGCCCCTAATGCCGCTCCCACATTCACCGGACCCGCCAAACTCACAACCGACAAGGTTGCATGGCTGCATATCTGGCCAACAGCGAAGGGCGCAACGGTGCGCAATTTGCTTTTCTGGCGTGGCGGCGACATTGCGACACTGTTTAAGGCGGGTTGGAATGATTACGGGATTGTGGTAGAGGCGCCCGACGTGACCATCACCGGTTGCGGGCTGGGGGGTATGGCGAAGGGAATTCATGTTAAGGGTAAAGAATCGACCGGCGGCACCATCACCTACAACGAGATCGATCCGACAATCGATTCGTGCATCGCTATCGGCACCAGTTATGGGGTGGTTCGCGGCCTGCTCATCGCATGGAATAAGCTTTCTGGCTCATACCGCGAAGACGGCATTCAGTTTATGCCGAACTTCGACTTGACCGGCGATGCGCTCGAAGCTGATGTATCCAACCTCGGCACAATCATCTATCAAAACTACATCCACGATTGCAATGAGAACGCCATTGACTTGAAGGGTGCAGGGCTGTTCGTCATCGACGGCAACAAGTTCCGCCGTATCGCCGGCTCATCAAATGGCGCGCCTGACTGGAATCATCGCAGCAATGGCACGATCATCCGTGGCGCTCACACCTCCACAGGCCCGGGCATCATCCGCAACAACGATTGTCAGGATTGCTGCTCTGGCTTCTGGTTGTTCGCTGGTTGGAAGGTCTACAACAACACGGTGCAGAATAACAACTGGTCGCCGTGGGACACCTGGCAGGGTACAGGCATTAGTCAGCGTGGGGATCTCAAAGGCGCTGCGCTTGTCAATAATCTGGTGAGTGGGCATCTGAAGACTAATTTGGAGCTGACTGACACCAGCATCAGTAGGAACAACCCAACTGAGCCGGGGGCTGGTGTGGAATTGACCTATTGCGAAGGTCAACGCGACACTTCAGAGCTGAGAGTAAAAGACGCCAGCTATTTTACTGATTGGTTTGGCCAGTCCGATCTACCGCTGGATGTAATTTATCTAGGCGGTCAGCCCTACAAGGTTTTGGGTGTCGATTATGGTGCTAACGCTTTGGGACTTGACAGCCGGACTAAATGGCAGGATGGCGACCCCATCTACTGGCGTTCGCCTGAGCCGGTTGTGGGTATCCAACCAGAGTACAAGCCTGTAGAACCGCCTACAAGCCCGCCAGGGCCGTCTTTTCCGCCAACTGACCCAACCACACCACCGGAGCCGGAAAACCCCAGCCCTGCCCCGCCTACGCAGCCGGTTACGGTTTCGCTCAACCTCACGTTCGACTTGTCGCCCGCGATGGCGCAAGGGCTGAGGGAAGCGGTCGCAGCGGGAACGGTGCGTGTAAATCTGGTCGAAAATTACGAAGCGAAGATCGCGGAGATGCAGCGTCTATGGGCTGAAGCTGAAAAGACGTTGAAGCTTGATGAGGACTCGTGGGGCGGCTGGGGCGATACCTTTGACGAGATATTTCATGGGTCAGGTAGCGCGCCAGCGGACAACCGAAAGTACACGGTTATTTCTTGAGGGATAACTAAGCCATGGATCCGCTTACTTTGCTCATTTATTTCATTGTCGCCATCGTCGTCCTGGCCATCATCTGGTACGTGATGATCTGGCTCAAAATTCCGCCGCCATTGAATAACATCGTACTACTGGTGGCGGCGCTTCTGGTGCTCCTCTGGATTTTGAGAAGGGCGGGGTTGTTCTAGGTTTCTGTAAAACAAGCGTGATCACATGCCGGGCAAGAAAGGACAGACCAACAACCCCAACGGCCGGCCACCGAAGAATCGAGCGTTGACCGCTCTTTTGGAGGCAGCCGGGGCAAAGACGATAGAGCGGGATGGTAAGCCAGTAACGCGCAAACGTTTCGTGGCCGATGCGCTTTGGACTGCCATTACAACCGGCAAAGTCACTCTCGAGGATGGCGAAGAAACAGTAACTCTTTTACTCGCTACTGATGATTGGATCGGGCTCGTGCAGTTTCTTTACAAGCAGGTTGACGGTCCGCCACCGAGTGAGCATCAATTGAGCGGGCCTAATGGGGCACCTTTGCAAATCGAGTATGTCAATGATTGGCGCAGTCCACCGGACACCGAAGATTAAACTACCCTACCCGCACGTAGGACAGCAGATCGTCAGGCAACAGACCCGGCGATTTAACTGGCTGGCCGCGGGCCGACGCTGGCGCAAAACTACACTTGTCATGTCCATTGCTGTGGAAAGTGCGGCGAAGGGCCGGCGTATCATCTGGGGTGCTCCCACCTATCAGCAGGTGCGAATCGGGTTTAATGAGACGCACCAGGCGGCCGCTGGGTTGGCAGAGTTCAACATCGGGCGCATGGAGGTTGTTTTCCCCTCTGGTGGGGCAATTGTCTATCGCAGCCTGGATGACGCTGACAATGCTCGCGGTGAGACGGCTGACGGGGTTGTGATTGACGAAAGCGCCGATGTGCGCGCTGCGGCCTGGTATGAGGTTCTTCGCCCAATGCTCATTGATACCGGGGGGTGGTTGTGGGCCATCGGTACACCGAAAGGGCGCAACTGGTTTTATCGCGAAAGCATGACGGCGCCAGACAGCACCGATGCTCGTGCGTGGCAAGTCCCGACGGTGGGCGCGGAGATTGTTGACGGCCGGCTTGTGCGCAAGCCTCACCCGATGGAGAATCCAAATATCCCGTGGGAGGAAATTGTCAACCTCTGGCAAACCATGCCGGAGCGCACATTCAGGCAGGAGATTTTAGCCGAATTTATCGAAGGCGAAGGATCGGTATTTAGGAACCTTGCCGCCTGCCTACATGCGCCGCAGACCACGCTAGAGAAACATAGCGGACATGTGATTATTGCCGGCCTGGATTGGGCCAAACAAAAAGATTTTACCTGTACCTCCATCGGCTGCGCAACCTGCAAATGTGAGGTTGATCGGGATAGGTTCAACAAAATCGATTATGTGTTTCAGCGCGACCGGCTCAAGGAACTGTATCGCAAGTGGAAGGTATCGAAGATCCTAGCCGAGAGCAATAGCATCGGTGAGCCCAATATGGAGATGCTACAGCGCGACGGCTTCCCGGTGATTGCCTTCCAGACCACAGCGACCAGCAAGCCGCCATTGATTGAAAACCTCGCTCTTTCTTTTGAGAGAGCCGAGTGGCAATTTCAAGCCGATCCAGTATGGACCGGTGAACTAGAAGCGTTTGAGCGCAAAGTATCGCCTACCACAGGCCGAAGCCAGTATGGAGCACCCGAAGGCATGAACGATGATACGGTGATTGCGCGGGCGCTTATGCGCTGGCAGGCAGAGCAGCCGGCTACGCTGCAAATCATGCCCCAGGTTGCGCACCTGTTTGGTACTCGTGACCGTGTAGCGGAACCGGCACACAGGGGGCGACATGGCCGGCTATAACATTGTGGAGCGCATCAAGTCGCTGGCCCGCCCCGGTGTGGTGCGTGAGCTGATTGGCCGCTATGTGGTGGGCGATGCGCAATTCACCCTGTTTCGCAGCCGTAGCTATGTCAAGTCGTATGATGAGACGATCCCGAACTATCAGTTTTGGGATATGCTCAGGCGTGGCAAGGCAAAAGGCTATAGTCTGGGCGGTCTGTTTGCCAAGCGCATCGAACGCATCTTCGCATCATGGGTTATCGGCCAGGATTTGGCGGTTACACTGGCAGAGAGCGGCGATCCAGACGACGAAAACGACATCCGCAACTATACCGATGGCCGGTTAGCTGATTTCATCAACGCCAACTATACCACTCTGTTGGACGTGAAAAAGGATGCGTTGGGGCTTGGCGATCAATACGCCGTGGTCAACATCGACAATAGCCTGTCTGTGCCATCGCCCGAGACGGTCACGGTAAGACGTAATGAGTTGGACTATAGGACTGTGGAGGCGTACACAATCACAACTCGCCTGGACAAATACACCATAACCGATGAATACCGGCTAGATGGTCGAACGGTGACAGTCAAGCAAGGCGACCGCATTGTCAGTGTACAGACCTTCCAGAACCTAATCGACCGTATCCCGGTGGTGCATATTGCCCATGGTCGGTCAGGTAACGAATGCTATGGACACCCGATACACGAGGAGTTGCGACCGTTATACGACCAGTATGACGATCTCATTTACAAACAACTCGACGGCGCTAAATTGCTTGGTAATCCACTCCTTGCCTTCGTGGGCATGGAGGACATTACTGCCGTCAAGAACGCCAACCAACCTGCCATCGAGGACACCTACACAGACAAGGACGGGAACACCGCCACACGAGCGCAGCTAAACATTGACACCAATGCGGTATTGCTTGTGGGCAAGGGTGGAGATGCTAAATTCGTTGCACCGCCCACGGGGTTCACGGCGGACACTCAGCAAGCGCTTAAGACGCTCTTTCTGCTGCTCCTCGACCACACCGGCATCCCCGAATTTATCTGGGGCAACGAATTATCTGGTTCCCATGCCACCGCTGAAGTGCAGATGACCCAATGGACGCTCGACATCAAGGCGATGCGCCGGCATGACGAGGCCTGGTTGCTCGAACTGTGCGGCATCTGGTTGGCAACTGTGGCGCTCACAGATCCGCAGATCGTGGTCGATAGGCTTGAAATCCAGTGGCCGGCACTGATTGAGGAAGACAAGGACATTTTGCTGAAGTTCATCGACTTCGCCAAGACGAACAACCTGCTGACCGACAAGACGGCGCTGGAATTGCTCGAATTGGTTGACGACCCGGCGGAAGAGGCAGCGGAAGCCAAAGCTGAGGGTGATGAGAAACGCAAACAGATGATGGAAGAAAACGAAACGATGGCGTTTAATAGCCGGTTGGCACAGGATGCGGGAGGGAGTTACGAGTGAGCAAGGCGACCCTGTTTGCGCTGATGATTATTGCTGGCTTGGTGGTCGCCGGTGTGGGCTTGTGGCTGATTTCTGCTCCTATCGCGCTCTTGTGGGCGGGGCTCTGGCTCGTGGGGATTGGATACTACGGTACGAAGGCGATGGAGGGTAAAGACGATGAATGAGGGCATGTACTTAGCAATCATCGCTGAGTTGCGAGAAATCAATAGCAACGTGCGCCAGTTGGTCGATTTGATGCAGAGACGGCCGCTAGCACCCGATATTTCGACGCCGCCAGATGAGGCAATCGCAACAGGGATGCACACGACAGCCCGCAAGCCGGCCAAGATGAAGCAAAAGGTTCGACACTACGCATAATGGCTACCTCTTACCGCTCTCGATTCATCTCAACGCTTCGCCAAAACGAACGCACCATGACGGAGCTATTCTCCGCTCTGGCTGCGTCTTGCGCGGCTGAGGTCAATCGGCGGGCGGACACATCCGGCAACGTGCCACGTCAAGCGACATTTGAGATTCAGCAGGCGATAGGCGACCACATTGCTCGATTCTTTCTGGGCCGTGACAGCGCCGGCATTCGCAACCCGTTCGCAATCCTGCCTGATGGTTCAGTCTTCCCGCTATCGCCTTATATGCGGGCGCTGTGGGCGTCCATACAGGCCGCTACACGTCTTCCTGTCGAACAGCACGCCGCCATTATGCAGCGCCGGTTGCCGCCTGAATTGCTGGTAGTGTTTCGGTCTGCGCATGGCAATCCGTTTGCTCGGGCCGGGGCAATGGTGCGTGAACAGTTCCGGCCCAACCCGCTCGCCAGATATGACCCGCCGCACTTGTGGGTAGACCCGAACGGCTATCGGTTGAGTGACCGCATTTGGAACACAAGCAGCACGACGCGCAACCGGCTTAATTTGTTTTTGGATGAGGTGATACGGGACGGGCGTGGAGCTGCGTCGATTGCTAGAGAGCTAGAGCAATTCCTTGTGCCGGGCCGCTCACTGGTGCGTACACGAGCGCCCTACGGCACAGACGCAAGCGCCGACGCCATGAGGATAGCACGCACTGAAATTACACGAGCACACGCACGAGCCGCCGAAGTAAGCGCCGCTATGAATCCATTTGTGGAGGGGATAGCAGTGCGGCTGAGTGGTAGCCATCCACACCCCGACATTTGCGACGAAGCGGCCGCCGCGGGGCCGTGGCCAAAGGATGCAATACCGCTACAGTACCAAGTGCCTTTGCATCCACACTGCCTATGCTCATATCAGTATGTGATGATCTCCGACCCACAAAAAGAGCTTGACCGGCTACGGGATGACATTCGGGCCGCCCGCCGCGAGCTTGTGGATCTGGTGGGCCCGCTACTCACTCAACAGTTTGTAATGATGCTCCTGAGTGACCGCAGAGAGCGACAGCAAGAGCAGCCGATGGAGCTGGCGGCATGAATGTGTGCGCCTGTTCAGCCTTCCGCAATTCAACCAGCTACCTGACGCGCTATTTCGTCCAAATGGCGGCGTTGCGGCGTGAGTTGGTCAAGCGTGGTGATAGTCTGCATCTCATCTTGTGCGAAGGCGACCACACAGACGCTACCCGTTCAATGTTGCCGGGGTGGCTGACTGACTTTGACTCGACGCTGATTCACTACGACCATGGCCAACCGAATTTTGGGAGCGTGGTCAACCTGGAACGCTTCGCAATGTTGGCAGGGGTGTGGAATCGCATTTGGGCACAGATACCAGAGGATGCGGACGCGGTGCTGTTTGTGGAGAGTGATTTGATTTGGCATCCAAATACCATGATGCGGCTGATTGACCACACGAGAGAATACCCGGCAATGGCACCAATGGTCATGTTGCAACGTGAAGGCTACCCAAGTGACGCCTACTATGATTGCTGGGGAATGCGCAAAGATGGCTTGCCGTTCAACCATCGCCCGCCCTACTTCCAGCCCTGGCCAGTTAGTGAGCCGGTGCGAATAGACGCCGCCGGCAGTTGCATGGCGATACAGGGCGACATTGCCCGCCGCCTGATGTGGCCGGCTGAGGATGTGGTGCGCGGCGTGTGTCGGCAGATATACGAACTAGGCGGCTCAGTGTGGATTGATTCAGCCCTGGAGATATTTCACCCATGATTTATGAGCCGGTTCTAATCCTAAAGCCTGAAATGGTAGGCATTGACGAAGACGCACGCGTTGATTCGTTCGTGAAAATTGAGGGCGGGCTAGGTGTATCCATTCGAGCCGGGACGCACGTAAGTTCGTTTGCTCACTTGAATATTGGGGGCGGCCTGTTGTGGGTTGGTGAGAATGTGGCCATCGCTTCGGGCGCTCGCATCTTGAGCGGCACAAATACACCTGATGGGCGCTCTATGTCATCGGCGGCGCCTACGGAGATGCAGAGCATCAAGCGCACGCAAGTGAGGATAGACGACTTTGCTTTCGTTGGTGCCGGCGCAACCATCCTCCCCGGTGTGACCATCGGGCGCTATGCCGTCATCGGTGCCGGCGCTGTGGTTATTCACGATGTCCCACCCTACGCTATCGTGGCCGGTGTTCCTGCCCGGCAGATAGGCGATAGGCGGGAGCGCGAGGGCTGGACGTGGGGTGACGGGGATGTGGAAGCGCCGCCGATGCCAAGCGCAATAGAGGTTGAGGCTGAAATCATCAAGCGGGGAATTCTCCGCAGGTTTAATCTGGAAGTGAGCGACGAATACGCAAGAGCGTTTGCGGCATTCATAGGAGCTGAGTATGTCAACTGACCAAATCAGAGAGTATTTCGTTGGGGAATTTCGAGGAGATTTCCCTGACGTTCCCATAGCGGCAGGCGTCAACATGGATGCACTCAAGGAAACCGACGCTGCACCCTTTTTTGTGACCCTTCCAGTAATACCGGAGGTGGGCGCCATCTCCAAGAATGGACTCCTCTATGATGACAACCTTGTCAACAGTATTGAGGAGCAGATCAATCGCAAGCGGCCCGGCGGCATCTTTGGTCATCTGAGAGACGACCAGAGAGATACCGCTTTCCCCATACCGGAAGGCATGTGGGTAGGTGCGCAGCGGGTAGGTAAGGCACTTTGGGCAAAGGCATATATTCCGCCGGGCGCGGCCCGCGACCACATGCGCCGGCTCAAAGCATTAGGTGGACAGATTGCAACCAGCATCTACGGCAAAGGCAGCTTTGAGGGTGTAAGAGAGGGCGTGCGACGCCTGAAAGATTTCAACCTTGAGAGTCTTGACTTTGCTCCACCTGAACGGGCAGCGCTGGGAGCCGGTGCAACCCCCTTTGTGACAGCAGAATTTGAGCAGGGCGACCAGCCCTCAGAGGATCTAAACATGCCAACAAGAGAAGAAGTAATCGCCGGCCTTACCGCTGGCGACGTTCCCGCCCAAGTGCGCGAACAAATCATCAGAGAGGCGCAGCCGGCCAGCGATCCCGCCATCGTGCAGGAACTAGCCGACATGCGGACGCTCAACCAGACGTTGACCACTCGTCTCTCAGAAATGCAAGTGCGTGAGTTCGAGAGCGCACTTGACGTTGAGGTGAGCAAGCTTATCAACTGGCAAGTCAAGGGCGAGGATGCGCAAAAGGCTGTGGATGCTTTCAAGCGCACCTTGCGTAGTCACATCATTTCCGAATTTGGCACGGAGCGCCCCGTGGAGCGCATTGCTGAGATCGCGGGCAAGGTTTGGGAAGACCTCAAACCCCTGGCCGAAACCCTCCGCAATAGCCTCGCTGGCCCGCCCGCCATCATTCCCCAGCGCACCGTTACGAATGGCCGCCCGGTGTTGGTTGACACCCCGGAAGCTCGCCAAGCCGCTCGCGCTCGCTTGGGTATCTAGGCAGATTATCGCTTGTAGGCAACTACAGGTTACAGGAGAAATATTATGTCTGACATCGCATTGACCGCCGCCAACATCCGGGCGCATCCGGCGCAGGGCGCCGTTGTCGTTCCAGGCCGGGCGGGCGGAACTATCACAACCGGGCACCTTGTCTATCAAGCCAGCGACGGTGATTGGGAGCGGGCGGACGGTGACGTTGCCGGCGGTGCTCCTGCCCGGGCACAGGGGATCGCCGTGGAATCGTTCGACGGCGAGACGACCATCGCCAGCGGCGACCCGGTAAGCGTCTGCGTGTTCGGGCCAGTGACGGGCTACACCAGCCTTACCGCCGGCGCAAACTATTACCTTTCGGACACCGCTGGGCGTATTGGGACAACCGTGGGTACTTTCGACCGCATTATTGGGTTCGGGATGGCTATGCCTACCGGCGAAGTGGCGCTATTCGTGAGCATTCAGCAGAACGATCCGAGCTGCGCTTAACCTGTAGTCTGGGTTTTGTGACTGCAAACGGATAGAGGAGATACACAATCATGGCAGAAGTTCTGGGTCCATTGACCCTACAAAATAAAGCCTTGCCGGTTGGGCTTGACGGTACTCGTCTGGCCGAATGGGCGATGCGGGACGGCTACACCTACGGCCAGCTTGTCAACAATGTCGCTTTGGCGTTGGGTGCTGTCAATGAGGATTTGATCGCCAAATGGGGCTGGCTGATGTCGGTCACTGAGGAAATCTCTCTAGAGTATCCTCAAGGCGGCGCTGTCACCCCAATGGATGAGCTCACCGACGTGGATACGCCTGTTCTGGTGCATGGTACGACCATCGGCCACATGCTGCCAAAGCGCATCTACGGCAACGCCATCGGTGGTAGTAAATACTACTGGATGGACGCCCGCGGCCCGGTTGTGGAGGCAAGCATTACCACAATCGCATTACGCGCTATCTGGCGCTTTGAGCAGAAGTTGCTGGGCCGTTTCTTTGATAGTGACGAAGAGGCGATTGGTGCAGCCGGCTACAGCGTGCCCTTTGTGCATGGCACGGGCGGCGCCGTGGACTTTGCTCCACCATCCTACGACGGCACAACGTTTGCAACCAGCCATGACCATTTCATCGGCTACAACGCATCAACACCCAAGACGATGGCCGATGTGCTGGAAGGGCTTGCTGCAACGCTGGCAGAACACGGGCACATGGCGCCCTATAGCGCCATCGTAAGCCGAGCCGACATTGCGCTGTTTGGCGCCCTGACCAATAAGGTGATCATGGTCGATGGCCGGGTGCAGGTTGACCGGGCCGGCGTGACATCCGGGGCGCAATTCTTCGCCACTGGTGAGCAGACGATCAGCCGCATCGGCGCCTACCAATCCACTCTGGGATGGATCGATTTGTATGCAACCAGTCGTGTGCCAACCGGCTACGTTGGCATGACTAAAAGCTACGGCCAGCTTGACGCTCGCAACGCCCTGGCCGTGCGCGTCCATCCGATGCGCGGCTTTGGTGTGGCTGTGGTGCCCGAAACGACACCGGATGATGATTTCCCCATCAAGCAACTTGACGTTGATTTCCTGTTCGGCGTTGGCGTGGGCAAGGATCGCACCAATGGCGCAGTGGGCTATTTGGTCGCGGGCGGAAGTTACGCTGATCCGACAATTAGCTAGGGCTGAACTATGCGCCTGAATCTTCTAGGGTACGCCTGGCGAACCTATGACGGCTATGGCCGCTATGCAGCGCATATCATGCGGGCATTGCAGCGGGCAGGGGTGGAAGTTTCGCCCTTGCTCGTGGGTCATACTGAAATGCCGGGTTGGATGCAGCAGCAGCTAGGGATAGATTGGTCACGCCTGACAATCGCTTGCCTGCCTGCTTTGTATCTGCCTGGCATTCCCGGCCGCCACTGGTTGCTCACGATGACAGAGGGCAGCGAGATGCCTGACGGCTGGGTCGACATCATCAACCGGCGTAATCCAGAACGGGTGATAGTGCCCTGTGAGGCCAACGCCGAGACGTTCCGCAAGGGTGGCGTCAAAGCGCCTATCCATGTCATCCACGGTGGCACCGACCCTGACGAATTCCCGGTTATCGCCAAGTCAATACTCGATACTCACTACCCGCCACGACCCTACGCATTCCTGGCGCTGGCTGACAGGGGAGCCCGTAAAGGCTGGGCGGAAGTGTGGCAGGCGTTCTACCAGGCGTTTGGACGCCCACAGGACACCCCGGACGTGCGGCTGCTGATTAAGGTGCGGCCCAACTCGAACGATGTAACCGACCTAATCGCCAGAGCGGAGAATCCAGATCCACGGGTGCGCATCTGGACTGAAGATGTAGCAACCATGCGGGAAGTGTACGCCGCTTGTGACTGTTTCTGTTTCCCAAGTCGGTTTGAAGGCTGGGGAATGCCGCCGCGCGAGGCGGCAATGATGGGGTTGCCGGTTATTGTGCAACAGTGGAGCGGTATGGACGACGGACACACCACCGAATGGGCGCAAGTGTTGCCGCTTGGCACGCTTGAGCGCATCCCAACGATCTTTGAAAACATCAAAGGCGACTGGATGAAGGCAGATGTAGGGGCGCTGGCCAAGACGATGCGATGGTGCTATGAGAATCCAGCCGAGGCGAGAGAGTACGGTGCTAATGCCGCCGCATGGTTGCGAGCCTGGCAGACGTGGGACCACGCCGCGGGTCGGCTGCTCAATCTCATCAAGGAGTGTGGATGATGGCGCTTACCGCTGAACAACTGGCCGACTTACAAGGTGACTTGGGGATCACGAACGATCAAGCCGTCTTCACTGACGCCGAACTGAACCGGCTATTCGCACGCACGGATAGCGACTATAACGGCGCCGTCTACCTGGCCTACCGTCAACTTCTAGGTGATGCGGCGAAGTTTTTCAACTACACCGTAGGACAGACCCGCATCGAGCGGGAAGCGGTGTTCGACCATCTGCAAAAGATGGTTGAGTTCTGGAAAGCAGAATCCAGAACGAACGCCAACCAAGTGGCGATAGTCGGGCTCAATGAGATACCGCCCAGGTGGAAAGATCAGCCTGATGTACCGCTGCAACGGATGCGGCATTGGAACTGGCCGTCATGACAAGCCGCATAGATTCGTGGAGTGGCTCTACTTCGCCACTATCCACATGGCTAGACGACCACGATATGGCTGTGGACACTGCCATTCTGATCGCTGACAAGTCGCAATCAATCACGGTCACGCGCGGCGGATCTACGCTATCCGCCCAGACGGTTCGCGTCGACTCGCTTAGTGGCAGCCAGCAGATTACGACCAGCGCCGGCCAGGTGCATCAAGCGGATGCGCTCATACTCGGCTATCGGGGCCATCCAACCATCACAGACACAGATCTGAAGCCGGGAGATCGATTTGCGCTGAATGGGGTCAAGTACGAGGTGATTGCACTCGTACCCAATGCGCTTGATTCGCTTCAAGCCTATGCAAAGGTGTCTGGTTGATATGCCCGGCTTCCGCTGGATCGTCTCGCCTGACAAAGCATGGCCCGAACTGGCGGCAAACTATCGCCAACGCATCGAGGCAGGGGTTGTGGGTATTGCGCAAGCGTTTTCGCCGCAAATCGAAACTTGGCTCAAAGACAACGCTCCCTGGCAGGATAGGACAGGGAACCTGAGACAAGCCCTTCATACTGAGGTGAACCATGTAGTTGGACAGATGACAGAGATCATTCTGGCGCATGGCTTGAACTATGGTTTGTGGTTAGAGATCAGATGGGGAGGTAGATACAGCGTGATTTCTCCTGCGCTTGACTACTGGGGGCCGAGAGTTTGGCAAGCGGTTGTAAGGATGCTGAGTTAACAAATGATGACTTTTTGTGGTATAATTAAGACCTTCAATAGAGATGTCCCAGCGATGCTATGCACATCCTGGGACTTGGGCAACAGCCAATGGAGGGCTATCGCCGTGTCTGATCATACCTCAGAAAAACGCTGTACGCAATGCGGTAACTCCTATCCTGCCACAACTGAATATTTCACTCGCACCAAGAGCACAAAGGACGGCTTGCATACTAAGTGTAAGACTTGCAAGCGGGCGAATAACCGCGCTTGGTGGGCGGCAAATGCTGATGACATTAGCGAACGCCGCAAAGAGGCTTATCCTCAGTATGCAGAAGACAGGAACGCATATCACAAGGAGTGGCGTGAGAGAAACCGGGAGAAAGACCTTGCCCAAAAGAAGGATCAGTATTGGGCGAACCGGGAGCAGAATCTTGCCACAAGCAAGGCTTGGCGCGAGAAGAACCGAGAGTACAAGCGCGAGCAGGACAAGCTATATGCACAGCGTAATGCCGACAAGATAAAAGAGAAGCAACGCAAATGGGAGATGGCAAATCGGGAACGATTGAATGAGAAGCGCAGACCCAAGCGCATTATTCATCAGCAAGCTCGCGAGACGCGCAAGCTTGGTTTGCCTTCTGCCTTTACCGCTCAGGACTGGCAGCGTGCTCTTTCTCACTTCGGTGGATGCTGCGCTGTCTGTGGTCGCCCGCCTGGCCTGTTTCACACCCTGGCAATGGATCATTGGATTCCGCTATCGTCACCCGATTGCCCTGGCACCATACCGGGCAACATTGTTCCGCTTTGTCATGGCGAAGGGGGATGCAATAACAGCAAGAACAATCGCAATGCGCAAGAGTGGCTTGTCTGGAAGTTCGGTAAGCGCAAAGGCAAAGACATTGCTGTGAAGATACAATCGTACTTTGCCGGTCTGGGCGGTGCATTATGAGTATCTTATCCGCAGCCAAAGCACTACTTGAGGCAGACGCTACCCTACTCGCTGCCGCCACGGGCGGGATCTGGGATTGGGATGAAAGCGGCCGACTCGGTATCAACCGCACAGCTAACCCTTCAGCCTTCACTAGCGCGGGAATTATCAAACCCTGTGTCTTAGTGAAAACAAGAGCGCCGGTTGCCGATTACATCTTGGCTGATGACGCCAGCCAACTGGTGAGCTATCGCGAAGCCCTAGAGATCTGGCTGTATCAGGACTCAGGATTCACAACGATAGAGACGATGGAAAGCCGGATATTTGCTCTGTTGCACGCCAAGCAATTCGGCGGTGCTTTCATGTGTTACTGGCAACAGAATGTACGTTTTCCCATTCGCGACACAGACCTTGATGCGAATGTGGAGAGGATGGAATTTTCAGTCCGGGCCAAACGCTCGGTATAGGAGAGTGAGAAATGGCTTTTGATACCTACGGCGCCCCGCAGTTTGGGCTTGCCGATGTGAAGATCGCAACGTGGAACGCAACCAACAGTTACGGCTCTGTGGTTGACGTGATGTCCGTCCAAATGATGGGCGCCAACCTACAGATGGTAAGCGCCGTGTTGAACGGCGACGATACTATCACCGCTATTGCGTCTCGTGCCATCGGCGGCGAAGTGCGCATCCGGTTTGGCGGTGTCTCCCTGGCGGCGCTGGAAGTGTTGCTCGGCAACACCGCAACCAGTAGCGTGGCAAGCCCCAACATCGTCAAGCAACTGAAGATCGTTGGCGGCGACAACATGCCTTACTTTGGCATCATCGGCAAGGCGTTGGCTGAGGAAGGGATCGGGGATTTCCTTGTGTTTTTCCCGAAGGTCCGCATTATGAGTGATGTCAACCTTGCGACCCTCGAATATGGCACCTTCGCCATTCCAGAGGTTACAGCGCAAGCGGTTGACGACGCAACCTACGGCATTTGCTCAATCATCGAACGCCAGACCGCAGGCGCATTGACCGTTATGCCGCCCGCCAATATCGTTTAGCGCGGCAAATCGCTTGTGGGCTTTCCTACGCATTCTGGGGGCATTCTGTGACGCAACTAAACGGCAACAAACCTGTAACCGGCAAAGATTGGCGGCGGTTGAGGGAGGAAGGGTTTATGTACAAACTTCCCTCAGCCGAAATATGGGTCAGGCTGCGACCTGTGGCGCTCGACGTGCTGATGATGAGCGGCAAAATCCCCGATACGCTCACACCGATGGCGGCTAGTGTGCTGTGGGAGCCTCGCATCTACACGAGCGACGAAGCCAAAGAGATATTGGAGCGCACACAGGCCATTAGGGAACGGGTAGAGCTAATCAACATCGTTTGCGCCGCCGGCATGGCTGAACCTCGTATCGTGGATGACCCGACGGCAGATGACGAAATTGGCAGTGACGATCTCGACTTCGTTGACAAATTCACGATCTACCAGCTAGTGACACAGCCCGCCGGGTGGCTGCATCGCTTTCGTGCTGAACAAACGCCAGATGTGGCAGTTGTACTTGACGACGAAAACGACATGCCAGCGCAGCAGTAGTCTTGTGGGCATTGATGACCCGTGGGCGGCGCTTCAATTCGACAATGCCGTGTCCCTAGTCGGCAGCGTCATTGAGAATGCGGCGCAAGAAACGATCCAAGCCGGCACCAAAAAAGAGCCACACACGGAGCGCAAATACCACATGGAGCAGCTACTTGACCCGGCGTTTAGGTTGCCGGCGCCCAAGACGCAGAAAGAGAAAGAGCGGGAAAATGCGCAGGGTTTCCTCAATTGGGCGCGGCGTGGGCATCATGGCGTGAAGGTGATAAAGGCGTAACATGGGACAAGGCAGCGGTTTAGGTGTGGCCCGTGGTTCCATCCAAATTGACACCCGTGATTTGTCGCGGGTGCAAGCCATGTCTGCGCAGGTGGGGCAATCTGTAGCCCGCAACTTGGGTCAGATTGACGCTGGGGCGAAAAAAGCCAGCGGCGGTTTTGACAGCCTCGCCAATAGCGCTAAGGGTGTGGCGCTGGCTTATGCCCTAATCAAAGCCGCTCAAATCGCCTATGATTTAGAAAAAACAGCGGCGGTTGCCCAGCGCACCCGCAAGGCGTTTGATACTCTTGCTGGTGGTGTGGGTGAGTCCGGCGATTCCATGCTTGGGGCCATGCGCAAGGCCAGCCGCGGCATGGTGAGCGATATTGAGCTTGTGACATCCGCCAACCAAGCCATGTTGCTGGGTGTCGCCCAGACCAACCGGGAGATGACCGATCTCCTCAACGCCTCGCGCGTACTAGGCCAGGCGATGGGCCAGGACGTTGGCAAGTCGTTTAACGATTTGGTCATCGGTCTAGGTCGTCTCTCTCCTCGCATCCTCGACAATCTAGGCATCGCCAACGAAGGCGAAAAGATATTTGAGGATTACGCGCGCTCCATCGGCACAACCGCCGATCGTCTAAGCAATGCTGAGAAAATGCACCTGTTAATGAATCAGGTGATGAGCGCGGCCAAGCCGCTACTAGATGCGGAGGCGAAGGGCACAGGCAACGCGGCCGATAAGTTCGATAAGCTTGAAACATCCGCCACCAATGCCAAAAAGGCGCTTGGCGATTTCCTCTTGGCTATGGGCAGTGTGGGTATTCTGGAAGCATTTTCTGGTGGGCTCGACTTCGTAAGCGACAAGCTAGAGCGCATGGCCAGAATAATGGCCGCCATCGGAAGCGGGGATTGGGGCGCTTACGTCAAAGCCTCGCAAGATTTGGGCAATGTCATTATGGGCCGGGGTGTCCTGTCTGAGCAGATGGGGACAGGTGTGGCCGACATTGCCCGCCCTCGCATTCGTTCAAGTATCGACCGTGGCCCAGCCGGCCCCAGCGCCGAACAGTTGGCAGATCGTCGCCAAGCAACACTCGATTTTCAGCGTGAGATTGCCGACATCGAAAAGAGCGCTCAAGCCCAGCGCCTTGATGCAACCCGCTCCTATGAAAGCCAACGTAGCCAAACAATTCGGGAGTTTGAAAAGTCGGTAGCCAGAGAAGAAGAAGACTGGTTGCTCCAGCGCGGTCGCGCTGTGGCTGAGTTCAACCGCCAGGTTGCCGACCTGCAAGCGGACGCCGCCAAACGTGACGCCCGTATCGAGTCCGACTATGCCGAACGTATCGCAGAACTACGAGCCGACAGCGCCAAGCGACTATCTGACATTGAGGAAGACTATCAGCGCAATCGTGAACGTGCCGAACGTGACCACAAGGATCGCTTGTTCGACGCCGCCGCCCGTCTGGATGCGGTCGCTGTCGCCAATGAGCAGCGCAACTTTAAGCGCCAGTCAGACGATGCCAAAGAGGCCCACGACGACCAAATAGGCAAGCTGCAGGAGCAGCTTGAGGAGCGGCTTGCTGAGGAAGCCAAAGCCCACCAACGCCAGCTACAGGACAACCGAGACGCCGACGCCGAACGCCTCAAGGATATGCAGGCGGACTTTGCCTTGCGTCGCCAGCAGGAGGAGGAGGATCGGCAGATTCGTCTTGAGCGGATGGCGCAGGACCACGCCGACCAGCTTGCCGAAATGGATCGGCAACAGGGCGAACGGATAGCGCAAATCAACCGGCATGAGGCAGACGAACGGGCGGCCGCAGAACAAGCGCATCTGACAGAGATGGACAAGCTTGGCGTGGTGCTATCTAAGGGCTGGAAGCTCGTACAAGACGCCATCGAAAAGGCAATGTTGCAGTCCTACGATGATTACAAAAAAGAATTAGAAAAACGCTACGGAATGCAAGGCCCGCTGACCCGGCAGGAATCATTTAGCCGGTTGAACCTGGCCGACCCGTCAACCTATGCAACCGGCGGTTGGGTGAGAGAAAGCGGAATGGCCCAAGTACATGCCGGTGAGTATGTGGCAAATAGCCGTCAAGCTGCCAACATGGTCAACAATCGCAACGTGGGCGACATCAGTATTATCGTCAATGGCGCGCCGGGCCAGAGCGAAGCGGCATTGGGGCGGGCTGTGCGGGATGAGTTGGAAGACTTGTTTCGGGGGATGATGAATTGACAAGCTATAGAGTTGCGACCGGCTCAAATGTGGCACTGGTGTCGCTCACTACATTGTCGCCACAACCCCGCTCCACTGGTATCCAGACGACCCGGCGAAGCTATGGGGCGGATTCGACCGTGCTTGACGAAGGTCGCTTCGTGGAGCTGGAGTTTGATTTCAGCGAAGATCCTACCGCTTACGGCGCATTGCTGACTCTGTTTGGTATCAACAGCGCGTTGTATGCCGCTGTCACTGTGTATGTGCGCGACGAAAAGTTTGCTTTTGTGCGCATGAATGGCGTCGCGATACGTCCACAGCCCGCTAAAGAAGTTACCTGGGAGCGGTTCTTCCCGAGAAACATTACTATTCTTGTGCGCGATCTGTCTACAGCCTCCTGATTATGGCGCTTAGATTATTTTTGCTTCAGCCTACAGCAATCTTCGCCGCTCGCGTCAACATGCCGAGCGGCATCGCCTATCCTCTGGATTCTATCACTTTCGATACAGTCACAACCGGCGCTTACACCGACATCAAAGTCGGCCAGACTGTGCTACTTGGCAGCGCCGCAGGGTTGGACGACTTGGGCCGGCAACGTGTGCGCAAAACACCGACTTCCACAATCCTCTATGTTGGGCGTTCGTCACAGGGTATACACGACGGTGAATTGAGCGTTGCGGACAACATGTATATCACCGTCCTGAATGACTTCAGGGTGTGGGCAAAGATACCGTTTTTTGATGACGATGGCGAGGTGTTTAAGGATTCGGACATCGCCTTCGTTGATCAGACCGACCTACCTCCACCCGTCGCCAACTGTGGGCCGGGAACGTGTGCCACAACCAGCGCCGGGATTATTACGGTTCAGTTTGTAGGGACAAATAGCTTTGCGGTGGCGCCTGGTGCGTCAATCTCTACCTACCTGTGGGCTGTGGCCGATGGCACAATCACCGTAGGCACCTCGGCATCCAGTACCATCACGGCGACCTTTCCGGCGGGCTTCCGCTGGGTGAGTCTCACCGTGACCGACTCGAACGGGGCCACGCACATCGCCCGCTGCCCTGTGTACGCCCGCAACAGTGCCAGCGACACCACGATCCCCAACTGGCAAATTGAGAGCCATCGCATCACGCCGGCGGGGCAGGAGATCAGCGTCAAGGTGCTGTCGTCTATCCCGGTGACTACCTATCCCGATGGCACTTTGGCGATGATTGCCGACGGTGAGCCGGCCAGCGCCAGCGACCGCACGCACATGCTATTTATCGGCTGGCACCACACCGACCCCGCCCAGATTGCAGCGCAGCGAACCGGAACGTTGAAAGATACCACGCTCAACCTGCTTGACGTGGCTGGCAAACTCGCCACACTCCCTGCTCTATCGCAGACGATCACCAATCTGGATGACGATGGTAATGTGCTTGTCGCTGCCACCAAATGGTCACAGATGCTTGCGCCGAACAAAGATAAGTTTTTACACTACCTCTTTCACTGGCACTCAACCGCTCTGGAGCTGGCCGACTGGACTTGGACAGGCACGACCACAACCTATCCTTTCGTCGTGCGCAGCCTGTATGCGGATAGCCTATGGGGGCAGATTTCCAGAGAAGCCAAAACCATCGTACCCAACTACATCCTGACCTGTAACACACTCGGGCAAATCTTTACCAAAGTCGACCCGATGCTGCTCGACACTGGCAGCCGCACGGCAACCATACAGGCCACACTTGCTGGCGCTGACTTCACCAACATTCGCTACACCCACCAACGCCCTGGTCGCTATCACTGGTTGCGCGCCAATGCCATTCTCGCCAGTCTGACGGCAATCACGCCAGTGTTCAGCATCAGTCCGGGCGAAGCGCCCGCGCAAGGCGAATCGGCAGCCGAACAAGGCGAACAGTTGGCAGTCAGTCAGGCGGCGTTGAATACGCAAGAGGGACACCGCTACGCCAGGCTCAATGCGCCCGAGTCGCATTTCTCAATCACACTTGCCGCCGGTAGTGACCAGGGCATTGAACCGGCGAACCTCACTTGGGTGCGCCTTACCATATCAAGCGCCCTGGCTGCGCAGCGTGGCCTCAGTTTCACGACGGCGCGCGGCCTGGTACATTCTATCGATATTCGCTATGAACACGCCAGGACGGGGCTTGTACGCAGCGTGGAGCTTGAGTGGGAACGTGAGGTTACGAGCGGGTTGGCGGCGGTGACTGAGGAGCAGGCAGACGACCAGTTGCCCGAGCCAGAATTCGACCCACCGCCCAACATCTACGACCCGACGCCGCCACCCACGACGCCCACAGGCTTGGGCTTTGGGACTGTGTATGTTCGTGATGAGCATGGATTGTATCGCACGCGGGATTTCTCAGTAGCATCACCTACATGGGCGGCAATCGACCCGACCATCGGCGGCTCAGAGGATTTTGAGGATTTCATTCTTGACCCGTGGGATCCTGAGCATTACGGCTACCTTGCCACCTCCGAAGGTCTGTATATGTCGGACGACCTTGACCAGGCCACGCCGACGTGGACCAAGATGGTTGATGACGCCACCGATGTCAACGGGGCCACGGGCACGACGATCAACCGCTTGTTTGACCATAAGTTGCTTGGGACGCCGAATATTGAGGGCTTCATTGCCTGGTTTTTTCCTGCCGCATCTGGTACGGAAGTGTGGATGTGCCGGACCACGGATCGATTCACCACTTTCGATTTTGTCAAAGTCTTGGATGGCGGGGCGTCTCCTGATGGCACGGCGGGCGGGTCTGTGGATGTTGTGCCCCATTTGATAGGCGGGGAACTGGTTTTCTACATCGCCACGAAGTTGAGTGACAAGCTCTACAAATCCAGCGATAGCGGCGATACATGGTCAATCGTTGGCTCGTTTCCCGACAACATCTCCGAACCTCGCGTGGTGCATTGCCCCTACGAAGGCAACGAAGACGGTAGCATCGTCTATGTGGGATTTGCCACCGATGGCAGCACATCGCCGGTTGGGCGGGTCTACCGCTCCACAGATGGCGGCGTGACGTTCATGACCATCAGCCCGATTGCATCCAGAGGGGTTACGGCGCATCGCACGGGGGTAGAATCCTCCACACTTGACCATCTATCGCTCTACTGTTGGGCCGAACAAGTGTCAGCGTTGGGTGATGCCAACGACCGCCAAAAGTTGTACGTGAGCAGCGATGGTGGGGCCAACTGGACATACACGGGTTATCAAGTAGTCGGAACGGGTGTGACCATGATGGGGAGCAGCGGCTTTCCGTATGATTCGGGACAGTTCTATGTGGTGGTGACGAACGATGTGTTGGTCAGCACCAATGGCGGGACAAGCTTTACATCGAAAAAGGGCGATATTTTTACAGCGGTGGGGGCTGCTAATTTCGACACGACATCGGGTGGGTCGATAGTCCCACTTTGGACTAGCTGACATGATACAAGGCGACGGATACACTCTCTATTGTGGTGATTGTCTCAACGTGTTGCCGACGCTGGGCAAGGTGGATGCTGTGATCACTGACCCGCCTTATGGAATTAGCTATAAATCAGGGCCAATTAGTAAAAACAGTATCAGCACCACCGGCAAGCGGTTTAGTGTCGCCATCGAAGGTGACAATACACCGTTCGACCCTGAACCATTTTTACGGTTCCCGCTGGTTGCGTTTACGGGAGCGCAATATTTTTACGACAAATTACCCAAAGGTGGAAGCCTGCACTGTTGGGACAAAAGAGGAAACTATAAGGCGCTTGACCAGGCAGACGCCGATTTCGTGTGGATGTCCAAACGAAAAGCATCACGGGTTTTTCATCTGGTGTGGCGCGGCATCTGTAGGCACGCCGAACACGACCGAAAAATAGAGCATCCAACACAAAAACCAGAGTCCTTAATTGAATGGATATTTGAACTACTCGACATCGCCAGCGGAGATACCATATTTGACCCGTTCATGGGCAGCGGCACTACTGGGGTTGTCGCCTTACGAGCCGGATGCAATTTTATAGGCTGTGAAATCGACCCACATTACTTCACCATCGCTCACAAGCGCATCGCAGACGCCGCCAGAGCCGCCGCAGGGTTGCCCAAGCAACTATCGGGGCGTGTGGAAGACTACAGCGAATCGCCACTATTTGCGGGGGTTGCCAATGGATGATTCGCTGATCAAGTTGGGCAAAGAAGTCATTAGAGCGGTCGTTCGGGGCGATGGTGTTCCGGGCACTTTGGGCAAAGCTGATGGCACGCTTGATTTTACCGATCCATCTGGCACTGTGGCCGGAAATAAATGTTGGGCGCGCATCGGGCAAGGCAGTAGCGCGACTGAGATTGTTGTACGGTGTACGAGCGTTACCCGTCAAGTCAATTTGCCGGTCATCATCGGCAATCAGGACGGCGTACCCACAGTCTTTCGCACCGATGCGCAGCGGGCCGATACCTTCACGGGCGACCGCCCGATGGATGTGCCCAATCATGCTTGGATACACGACCGCTTATCGGCAGACCCGCTCTATATCACCGGCTTGGCATTTCTACCTCTGCAAGCCATCCCCGCAACTCCAGCAGGCATGACGGTTCAGGTTCAGCAAGGCTTCTACAGATACAGCAATGTGGAAAGCGTTTTTCCCACAACCGTATCAAGCAGCCTTTCTAGCTATGTGCCTGCCACCGGGCAGCATTTCGTCATCTTGTGTATCAATCGGGGCGACAATACTCTTGCTGTGGTAGATGGCAGTTCGAGCGCTGCACCAGTCACGGGCAATCCATTTACGCCGACCGCTGTACTAGGCGTTGTATCCACACTGGCGGCGACCCATTATCCGCTGTGTGCAATCCGACTGTATGCCGGGCAGACGGCAATCACCGCTCAAGATATCTTCATGGATCTCCGCTTCTGGGGCGGCGAAGTGGGCACCATTGCGTACAACGATGGTGAAGGCAACCCCGCCGACGTTGTAACCTCAGCGGCCACCGATGGTACATCCGACTATCCGGCCCGGCGGGATCATGTACACGGCATCGCAGATCACGCCGTCACCAATCCCAAATTTCGCCAAAGCGGTCAATTGTCTGTTGTGGGGCGCTCCGCTGCCAGTACAGGCGACGTTGCCGACATTGCCACGACGCCAGCGACCGATGCGGTACTCAGAGAGAGCGGATCAACTCTTGGATTCGGCACTGTGGCCACGGGCGGCATTGCGGCCGCCGCGGTTACTGATTCTAAGCTGCGCAATAGCGCGGCGCTCTCTATCATAGGGCGTGCGCCCAACAGCAGCGGATCGCCGGCGGACATTACCGCCACGGCGACCAGTGATGCGGTTTTGCGGGAGAGTGGATCGTCATTGAGTTTTGGTACGGTTGCCACTGCCGGGATAGCCAACGATGCGATCACCAACGCAAAGTTGGCGAACATGACCACCAAGACGTACAAAGGTCGCACGGCTGGCACCACAGGCGATCCGGAGGATGTAGCGGCGGCGACACTGGCGGCGGACATACAGGCAAGCATTGACCACGGCTCAATTGGTGGGCTGGCGGATGATGACCATGCACAGTACGCGCTATTGCTGGGCCGCTCTGGTGGACAAACACTCATCGGCGGAACAGCCAGCGGCAACGATCTCACCCTAAAAAGCACGTCCAACGCCACAAAAGGAAACATATTTTTTGGCAACGCCGGCACGACCACCTACGACGAAGTAAACGAGCGATTTGGCATCGGCACGGCCAGCCCAGCCGTTGACTTTGAAATCTCCGCTTCAGCCCCAACGCAGCGGGTCACACAGACGGGAACCAACCAGGTGGGGCAGGTGGGATTCTACGAATCCACAACCCTGTACGGCTATATCCAGATGCGTGGCTCTACCGCCGCCAGCCTTTCTAATACATTGCGCGTTGGCGCGCAACAAGCCGGCAGCCAAATGGCATTTTTGACCGTCGCCACCGAGCGCATGAGGATTGATGAAGCCGGCTTTGTGGGCATCGGCACCGATGATCCATCGGCATTGTTTCATGTTCACAAGACGGCGGCGGCTGGCGCTGAGGAGTTGGCACGGTTTACGGTTAGTGATGATGCTACAGGTTATCTGAAGATCGTCAACACGACTACCGGTGACAACCTGTTTAACCCAGGTATTGAGACGCTCCAATCAGCTACGGGTGCGAGTAGGTTTGATTTAGTAAAGATTACGACCGATACAGGCACAACGCCGGCGATGATCCTTGACGCTCGCACCGCGGCAGGGGCGGCGGTCGCCACTCGGCCCCTATTCGACTTCCGCACGTTCGGCACATCAAAGATGCTGATTGAGACGGGCGGCGTAACGCTGGCCAACACAATGTTTTTCGCTGCGGACATTGTGCGCGCCAGAGATAGCGGCGGGCTCAGCTTGGAGGATGACGGCGGCAATGTTGGCGTGTTTGTTGAGGATGGCGGCCAGGTTGGGATTGGTGGCATTACCAGCCCGACCAGTGTACTTAGCATAAAGGCGGGCACGTCAAGCGACTTCGCCAATGTGGGCGGGGTGCTGAGTGTCGATCCGACAGTGGGCGGCAACGTTGGCACAGGTGAGGATGTGCTGTCATCCTTCAGTGTACCGGCCAATACGCTGGCGGTCAACGGTCAATCAATTTGGTTCGAGGCTTGTGGAGCTACCGCAGCAAACGGGAACACAAAAACACTGCGGGTGCGTTTTGGCACGTCAGGTACAGGACTAATCTTGACGCATACCACCAGCGCCAATAATCAAAAATGGGTTATCCGTGGGCGAGTTGTCAGAACAGGAGCGGCGACACAGAAGGGTTATGCGACAAGCATTATCAGCAATGTGGGATCAGCGGCCGGCGTTGAGACTGGACTAGATCAAACACTTTCCGGCGCTATTACATTTGAGATTACCGGCGAAGCGACTTCCAACAATGATCTGACGCTAGATACACTGGTGGTTGGGTATGACGACAACAATTCGTAATGGTAAAATCCAGCCATGCGAAACCTATGGATTGCTCTCTTTCTGCTCATTCTCCCACGGGGGAACACTGCCCAGCGCATTTTGTTTGTTGGTAATTCGCTGACAATTTCCCGCCCGGCGCCCGATCTGGGTTGGGGCGGACTGTGGGGCATGGCGGCGACACAGCCCGATCGGGATTATGCGCACAGGGTGCAATTGATGCTCACAGAGCGCCAAGGCGCCGCACCAGAGATAGCGATCATTGGCGCCGATCTGCATCGCTGGCAGAGCGCAAGTACAGAGATCGCCAGGGCAGCGCAGCGGCTTAAGCCCGATCTGGTGATCGTGCAAATGGGCGAACATGCCACCGCAGATACACCCTACGCTGATTTTCTGGCAGCCTACAGCCAGATTGCAGAATGGACACCCGGCGCCCGCCATATT